>Ga0247611_10002218_pt1 | contig 32202 bp, 38 predicted proteins | sample 177DNAGHGhighgp2_FD_192422 | JGI IMG/M metagenome (GOLD analysis project Ga0247611, IMG submission 192422) | Sheep rumen microbial communities from Palmerston North, Manawatu-Wanganui, New Zealand - 1770 DNA GHGhigh gp2 | ecosystem: Host-associated > Mammals > Digestive system > Stomach > Rumen... | reverse complement strand
TCTGTTCAGAGAAGATGCAGAGGACGCATGATATTGCTACGCAACATCATAATATATTCCTCTTGACAAGGTCAGGAGGAATATAAAGAACCCTAAGTACGAGATGAGAAGCATGAAAAAGCGGCTGGAAGATATAAAAGATTTTATGTTTTGGCACATTTTACTGAACCCTATGGTGCCATTTGCAATCAGTTTAGCTGCACTGATCATTTCAATAGTGAAACTAGTATTGCGGCAAGCGCCATAGAGATAGTAACAAACTGCTGGATATTTTCTCGCCAATACTTATGAATGGCATTAAGCGCTCCGGTCTGGAGTATATAGCATGGATTATCATCTTCGTCACTAGGACCATGCAGCAAAAAGTCTTTTTTGAGCATACTGTCGATACGATTACAAACAAGAGCTTCATGGACATCATTATTAGGATCAAGCTCAAGAATATCGAAGAAGACTGTGCCAGGGAAAATATCATCAAGCTTTTTCAGCTTCATTAGTATCTGTATATCAGACAAACGTTTCATAAACTATCACCTCAACGTGATTATATCACACGAATAAAAGGAGTCAGGAGCATGAAGAACGTAAGAATAAAGATCCCGGATGCGGAAACAGCATTAAAGATATATCTGAGTTATCCGGCTGAAATAGGTAACGCACAGATAAGAGAACTGTTCGGCAACATATCCGGATCATATCTGGCAAAGATCAAAAAAGAAGTAAAAGACAAGATGCTTAAAGACGGAACAAAGGTCTGGGATAAACACAACATAGACACGAAGACAGCATACGAAGTGTGGAACTTAGATATCGATGATCTTGAGCGCAGTTATAAGCAAGCCCGGAGGCTGAAGCTTGTACTGGTTCAGGAGTAGATATAAATAACAGGACAGGAGCATTAAAAATGAAGAAATACGCTATCAAGTACGTAAACAAGAAAAGGCATTTGGCATACTTCAATTCACTGGCAGCTGCTATGCAAGCCATGAAAGTCATGCAGGAAGCGGAAGGTCGGAAAAAACACATATACGCAATCGTGGAGGTTGAAGACTATGACGAAGAGTAATCGCAAGACCGAAAAGAAAGTGGTTAACATCATGCTGCAGAAGTTTGCCAGAAACTACAGAGAGCGGTACGAAGTATGGTTCCAGCAGTTCTTAAAGGGAGATTTCGGAGCCATGAAGATCGTTCGTGATGAGCTGGATCATCTCGCAAAGACAGCAGTGGAATACAAGCTATGCAGCAAAGCATATTTTGACGTTGTTGATAACAATATGTGGAAAGAGATGACGGTTAGGTACTGTGACGAACTGGCAGAGGTAATTGACTAGATGGGAAGAAACGGAAATATCCATTATCCGAGATTGAAAGAAGAGATGCGAATCAGAAATGTGAGTATAGGATCGATAGCTCTGATGCTAGGACGGAATCGTGACACCATTTCCGATAAGCTCGCAAAGAAGACAGAAATCTCGTTGAAGGAAGCAAACGATATAAAAAGAGTATTCTTCCCGGATATAGACTTGGAAGTACTTTTTGCTGATGAGGAGGAATAAAAGAGCGGGAAATAGTATCCCGCTCAGCTAGCCAGAGCTATTTAGTTTTTGTCTGAGAGAGTGCAGACCCGGCAACCGACTTTCCAGTTTTGCTCGTTTTCTTGCTCTTGAGCATTTTGGAAGCCTTACTTGCCACACTTTTAGAAGTCTGTTTCTTATTCGGCATAGAATTCCTCCTTTCAGCAATATTTGCGGATATATTTCCGTATAAACACAGCATATAGTACAGAAATAAATTTGTCAACACAATATATGGGGTAACAATATGGTAGATAAATACAATTACAGATCTATAGCCGAATACAGGCCGGTAAGACCTGATCCGAAACGGCCGCACAGCGAGCAGCAGCTGATAGCTAAAACAAATAAAAAAAGAAAAGACAAAGATGAAGAATCCATACTGGGCACGATAGGAATATTCGCCCTGGTGTTTGGATTTGGATATATGCTGCTTGTGCTGGCAGCAGCGATGTAAGGAGGAGCATAAATGAAAAGTAATGAACAGGTGATCGAGTTTTTGGACATGATCAAAAAGAACAAGCAGGAACAGTTTGAAGAGTCAGTAAAAAAGTGTAAGACCTATCTTAAAAATAAACAGCCAAAACTGCAGGTGCTTAAGATAGAAGCTCAACCAATAATATAACAGTTTCGCGGCCTGTCACGCGAAAGGTGTAAATGCTCCTGTAATTGAACAGATGCTCTAAAACGCAAAGAATTAGGCATACCGGGTGCCCGGCAGGGGGCGCCCTTGATACTGAGATATGAACGAATACGAGATAACGAGAAAGATCATATGCTGCAAAGGCTGCATATGGTGGACAAACAATATATTTGGAAAGCCCGGATGAGGGCGCACTTCAACGATGACAGGACCGAATGATTTTTGCTCAAAGGGAGTCAGAAGACCAGATGACAAGAATACCAGACAGTATACTGCCATCCCGGATATGTCCGGTATGCGGTAAATCGTTTCAGGTTCCATATAAAGAGATATGGGGCTGGCAGATAAGAAGTAAAGGCAGAAACTATGTATGCTGCTCATACAGCTGCATGAGAGAAATAGAGCGCAGTGTAGAAGCGAACAAGAAAAAAAGAGGAAGGAAGAAACAGAATGATCTGTAAAAACTGCGGCCTTGAAAACGATGATAGATCGAACTTTTGCAGTGGATGCGGAGCGAAGCTCAGATCCGAATGTGCTTGCTGGGTTATAGGCGGATGGTTCAACTGCGGAAGATCAGAGTGCCCAGGGTATCTATTGTACAAACTGATCCTTGAAGCATACGCGTTAGAAGAAACTGATCCAACGAGTTTAACGCGTTAGGCGTGTTGGAGATGCGTTGGAAAGGAGAAGAAGATGAATATCATATGGTTTTTACTTGGGCGTGCAAGTGAAAGCCCACATCAAGATGTTTCGGGTGATATCCCTATTTGGCTATTTATACTTATCCCTGTAGTGGTATTTGGGATACCGTTTGTTTTGATTTTGTTACACAGAGATTGGTGAGGTAGAAGAATGAAGATAGTAGTTGAAATGAGTGATATTAATCAAGACAAAGAACTGTCCATCACAGATGGGACTGTCACTTTTAACACGAAATGTTGCCTTAAGATGGACAACGCTATGTTGCACAATTGGATAGTGAAATCATTTGATACTTGGATGGAGCTGAAAGAAAACCAGGGAAGGGTAGAGCAATGTATGTAAAGCTTATATGTATATGCAGCAAGTTACAGTCAAGTAAAAAAATGGCTTAACTTAGGCATTACTTGGGAATGACTTAGGAAATCGGCAAGTTACAGTCAAGTAAAGGAGAATGTGATGAGCAGTAAAAATAAGAGTCTGACACCAATGCATGAGCAGTTATATAACATGCTGGGTGTAGGTAAAGAGAACGCCCAAACGAGGAATATGCTTGCTGTCCGTATGGGTTGTACAGACAGAACAGTAAGAAAGATGATAGAAGACTTGAGCTCAAACGGACTGGTCGTATGTAACGTGCAGGATGGCGTCGGATATTATAAACCAAACTCAGTAGAGGACTATGAAGCTATCATAAAGATCGAGACAGCAAGGGCAAACGCTATAAGACGAAAAGTATCCGGTGTTAAGTTAGGATTATACGAGTTTTTAATGAATCACGAGGAGCAGGGAGAATGCTGATAGGAGCTTTGTGCGCTGTAGGCATAGGCATAATGCTGCTGCTTGTAGGAAAGAACCAGGGATGGTGGGATTAATGAAAAGTCAAGGCGAAATGATGAAGATAATAGGCGAAGTCATGGCTTTGCTTTATGAGCATAAATGTACTAAAGAAGAGGCTAAAAAGATCATTCTTGCCGTACAGGTGCGGTATAGATAGATGAAACGTCAGAAATGTAAGTACTGCGGTAAGTATATCAGCTGGGAAAGAGATAAACATGGCACGCTTAAAGCAGTCGAAGGGAACATATACTATAAACCGGATCCGACAGGCAGCCTTTTTGTGCTGACCGGTTCCGGAGATATAGTCAGAGCAGTATACGACATAAAGAGTGATAAGGTAGGCGCGGTGCTGCATGCACCGAGGTGCACAGCTGCGCCGAAGTATATCAGATCAGGTGGATACGGCAGAGGCGCAAGGATGAAAGCAACCGGTTCACATATTGAAAGACTTACAACGCCTGTGCGCGAAGAGGATCTAATGGTAAAGACCGTCCCCGAAGCTGTACAGACATCGCTGTTTGACCTGATGTAAAAGTGCCTATGTAGTACCTAAGCTGGACCCAGGTTGCACTTGAATCTATGAATAGGCGCCCGGTTTTTTGCGGCATGGCTCATGGGGCCGGAGCGATTAGAAAACAAAACATGAAAAGCCCATGCCAGCGAGGCTCGCTAATTGAACGCTTTTAAGGACGAGATTGAAATGCCAATGTACCGAAAGACCATAAAGTCAGGAAACGTTATAGAGATAATAACAGTCAAGAGTAAAAGGCTTGGTATGCCGGCGTTCAGATCCGGAGCATACACAACAGCACGGCAGGATGCAGAGAAACGCAGAGCAGCTGATCTGATGAACCAGGTGAGAGAACTGTCCAGAGTCATTAACTGTAACTTTAAGCAGGGAGATCTCTTTATAACTCTAACGTTCAGAAGCAAAGTACAGCCGTCATATAGCGAAGTTGAAAGAGCAGTGCGTAAATTCCTGAGAGCCGTCAGAACTATACGCAAGCTAAGAAGAATGCCGGAACTCAAGTACGTTTCAGTGATAGAAGACAGCAAACGGATCCATGTCCATATGATCATGAACAAGATGAGCATTGACGAACTTAATGATATATGGCCACACGGTAAAGTGCTGGCATCAAGGCTGGAGCCTAACGGCGAATACACAGGTATAGCGCATTACATAACCAAAGAGCCGAGACATCCGCACAAAAAGCGCTGGAGCCAGTCCCGGAATCTTGATAAGCCTTTGGTGGAATACGAAGAGATAAGCAGATCAGAGCTTGAGGAGGACATAGAGACACCGAAAGGATACAGGGAAGTGTATTCTGTAACAAGGTATTTGGATGATTGCGGCTTGTACAGGTACGCAAAATACGTGAAGTACGGCAAGCTGGATCTGGGAATGGGAAGACGTGAGATAGACGAAAACGATATAGAGGTGATGCTTAATTGATACTTGACCGCGCAACGTACAAACTTATCGAGATGCACTTTAAGACGTATACAGCCGATAAGGAATACGTCTTGTTGAAGTCTAAAGAGATAGCGGAAAACATAACATCAGTACCCGGCGGGGCGAACAAGAGACAGTCCGCTGCACCGGATCCGACAGCACGAAAAGCCATACGCATAGAGCGGGAAGTAGGAACACTTAAAGACTGGCTTGAAGTTATAGAATCGACTGTAAGCTACTTTGACGACGAGTCAAGGAATCAGTACGGCAACACAAAAAACGGCAAGGGAGAATACATACGGCTCGTGTATTTCAAAGACAGGACGAAGTACAGTGTGATGTCAGACCTTGAGATATCGGAAGGGACGTTCTTTATGTGGCGAAGGGATGTGCTCAACAGAGCAGCGATCTTAGCAAGCAGAAAAGGTCTTATCGATTAACGGCATAACGCACGCGCACCGCCGCGCGTACGCGCGAACATTATATAGCGAAACCAAAACTATTAAAGTTTTTTGGTGTTTTATGATGATAAAATGATAACAGGGAGTACTGGATACCAGTGCTCTTTTTCGTTAGATCCAGGCTACCAGTGGAGGTAAACGATGAAACAGAGAAAGAACAAATACTTAACGCACGTGCTGCCAAATCTTGAAGCAATAGCAGCATACGCGAGGTCCGGTGTTCCGGACGATATAATAGCAAAAAAACTTAAAGTATCCATATCGTCGTTCAGATCATACAAAAAACAATACCCGGCGCTAGCAGATGTTCTAAAGACAAGCAAGGAACTTGCAGATAAAGAAATAGAGAATAAAGCATATCACATGGCCCACGGTTTTTATGTTACTGTCAAAAAACCTATAAAACGCCGTATAAGAGAATACAGCAAGGAATCAGGTAAGTGCATAAGGGAAGAAGAGGTCATCGACTACGCTGACGATGAACAGTACATATCGCCTAATCCGCAGATACTGCAGTTCTGGCTGTGTAACCGAAACAAAGACGAATGGAAACCACAAGGGAGAGTAACGGAAGATGCTGCCGGTAATGTCAGCAGTATATCCATAGGAGACGATGGCTATGGCCGGTAAGACAATAGAGCTGCAGCTTCATAAACCATACCCAAAGCAACAGCTGTTTTATGAATGCTATCAAAAACGAGTAGCATACGGCGGTGCAAGAGGAGGCGGCAAGAGCGTGGCCTTAAGGGAAAAACTGATCCGTATGGCTTTACATTATCACGGCATACAGATCCTTCTTCTAAGACGCACGTACCCGGAGCTCAGGGAGAACCATGTTAAACCGATGCGGTTGCTTTTGCAGCCGCTAATAAAAGCGAAGCTTGTAAAATACACCGATTCAGCCAAAGAGTTTTCTTTTTTTACAGGAAGCAGCATAAAGCTTGGGTATTGTAAGACAGAGTCAGACGTGCTGCAGTACCAGGGGCAGGCGTATGACGTTATAGGTCTTGACGAAGCTACGCATTTCACTGAATACCAGTATTCGGCACTGACAGAGTCTAATCGTTTATCAGGGATATGCAGAGAAAAGTTTAATCCACGGATGTATTTAACATGCAACCCCGGAGGAGTAGGCCATGCTTGGGTAAAGCGGCTGTTTATCGACCGCAAGTATACAAACGATGAGGATCCTGATGACTATGTGTTTATCCAGGCCAAAGTATACGATAATGACTGGTTAATGCAGAATGACCCTGAATATGTGAGAGCACTAAAAAACATTCCTGATCCGCAAAGGCGTAAAGCGTTTCTTGACGGTGACTGGGATGTTTTTGAAGGACAGTACTTTACAGAGTTTAACCGGGATATACATGTAGTCAAGCCTTTTGTTTATCCGGAATACTGGAAACGTTACATCAGCCTTGACTATGGTCTGGACATGCTTGCGGCATACGAGTATGTATGCGACGTTACAGGCCGTACATGGGTAATAAACGAAGTGTACAAAGAAGGGCTTATAGTATCAGCTGCAGCTGAGGAGATAAAGCGTTGTTTTAACGTTTCGAGAGCGGATGCGGTATACGCACCGGGCGATCTGTGGAACCGGCACTCAGATACCGGTAAAAGCACAGCAGAGCTGTTCTCTGAAAACGGAGTAGTCTTAACGCAGGTATCGAACGACCGTATCCAGGGCTGGTATACGCTTCATGAGCTGCTTAATCCTGTAATGAACGAATCAGGTGAAAAAGAGCCGATGCTTAAGATCTTTGAAAACTGCGTTAACCTGATCCGAACACTTCCTATGCTGCAGTATTCTGATAAGAACCCAAATGACTGCGCTACAGAACCGCACGAGATAACACATGCCCCGGATGCCCTGAGGTATTATGCTTGCGGTAGACCGTTCAGCGCGGTAACGCCGGAGCCCAAAGATTATGATGTGGTGGATTATAACGATGAGGTGGGAGACTTCTTAAGCTACAGGACATAAAAAAAGTTTTTAAAACTATTAAAGTTTTTTGCTGTTTTGATGTGTTATGATGATAGTGTGAAAATTCAGGAGCGTGCTTATATATAAAGCGCGCTTTTGTATTTTAAACAAAAGATCCTGGCTACCAGAGGATTGGAGGAAAAGTAAATATGTTTGATGAAGGTAATGAAGCTACTAACATGCAGGACACCAGTGCGGACGTTAGTGAGAGCAGTACCGAAAGTACGGATGCGGGAGAAAAAGATGCATTTTTAGATGCTTTTACGAGCGAATCACCGGATTATCAGGATACCAGTGATAAAGGTGAAGATGTAAAAGAAAAAGATGCGGATGCGGATGGTCAGGACACCAGTGACCGGCAGGCAGATGAACCGGAGAAGTACACGATCAAAGTCAACGGCAAAGAAGAGTCATATACTCTTGATGAGCTGACAGCACTAGCGCAGAAAGGCGCCGATTACGACCGGCTTAAGGCTGATAACGAGCTTATCAGAAAGAACACCGAACGTATATCAGAGCTGGCCCGCAGCAGAAACACTACAGTTGACGAGATCATTACTCAGGCCGAGGAAGGGTATAAGGCGGCACAGTTCGAGGAACTGTACCAGAAATACTTAAATGACGGCATCGAAGAAGATGTAGCTGAGATGCTTGCCAACAAAGACCTTGAGCTTGAGATGGCAAGGGCTGATATACCGCAGCCTACTGAAGAAGAGATATCCAGACAGAGGGATATACAACTGTTTAACAGCCTGTACCCGGATGTCAAAGCAGAGGATATCCCGGAAAGTGTATTCGAGGACATATCGAAAGGTATGACCTTAGTCGAAGCGTATCAGAAGCATGTAATAGCTAATGAAAAGGCTAAAGCAGCAGTAGATGCGCAAAACAAAAAGAACGCTGCCAAGTCAATGGGCAGCGCCAGAACGGCACAGTCAGAGAATAATGATCCGTTCTTAAGTGAATTTATGAAGGAGTGATAAATAATGGCAATAAATCTTGCTGAGAAATATTCAAAAGTCATAGATGAGAGATTCACGCACGAGTCTTTTATCCAGGGCAACGTTTCTAACGACTATGAGTGGGACGGCGTAAGAGCTATCAACATCTATACGCCTCAGTCCGTAGCACTTAACGACTACAACAGAGCAGCTTCCGGCAACAGGTACGGCACACCTACGGAGATCCAGGACAGCGTGCAGCGCATGGAGCTGACTCAGGACAAGAGCTTCTCACTCACAGTTGACGCCGGCAACCATTCCGATCAGGAACATGTTAAGACCGGTGCCAAGATGATGAAGATGGAGATTGACGAGCAGGTCGTACCGTACTGCGACGAGTACGCGCTCGGTAAGTGGGTAAACCTTGCAGGCACAAGGAAGTCCGAAGCAAACGCTCCCACAAAGTCCACTATCGTCGAGATGATCTTTGATGCTGCAACAGCGATGGACAACGGTCTGGTACCGCAGGACAACAGGATACTGTACCTCCCTGCAACATACTACAACATGGTCAGACTGTCCTCTGAGTTTGTCGGCGTAGACGCTCTCGGTGAAAAAGCTCTGACAAAGGGCGTTGTCGGTCTTATAGCTGACATGAAATGCGTTAAGGTTCCTGATGCGTATATGGCTGACGCGTACTTCCTCGCAACCCACAAGAACGCGGTTCTTGCTCCGAAGAAGATCAACGACGCTAAGATTCATATTGATCCTCCGGGAATCAACGGCACACTGCTCGAAGGCAGATACTATTTCGATGCATTCGTAAGAGCAGCTAAGGCAATGGGCGTATATGCATGCATAGCAGCCGCAAAGGCTGTGGCAGCTCCGGTCGTTGCGATCGCATCTCATGCCGCTACCGTAACAGCAGTATCAGGCGTAACGTTCTATTACACGCTTGACGGCACAGATCCGAGGTACTCAAAGAGTGCTAAGGTCTATTCTGCAGCAGTAACGACTGTCGCAGGCCAGACGATCAAAGTCGCCGGTCAGAACGCTGCAGGTGCATGGTCACCTGTAACTGACAAAACTGACGCTTAATAGGTGGCAGTATGAAGTACCGTATAGGAAACCAGGATTATGACGAAAAGTCTATTCTGGAAATAGCAAAAAATGACGAAGCTCTGGGGATCCTCTCCGGAGCGAGAGTCATTGCTGACAGCCTTAAAAAAGCGGCTAAGAAGCCGGCTGAAAAAAAGGCAGAAAAGAAGTAAGTGTAAGGCAGGCATATTTTGTCTGCCTTATTACACATTTGCGAGGTGATCACAAATGGCATCATATTTTAACCTTACATTAGATACTACAGGCCCACAGAGTGTGGCCTTGAATATAAACAACGGCGCAGCAAAGACAAATAACGCGCTTGTAACACTTGGGATATCAACCGCAGACGCTGATACGACCGGATACCAGATGAAGATCTGGGGATATCAAGGCTGTATGACCGAAAGCTCAGCGTCATGGGAAACGTTCCAGGCAACTAAACAGGTAACGCTGAATGCTGAAGGTACAAACACACTGTATGTAAAAATTAGAGACGATGTGTACAACGAGAGCATACAGGCGAATGCTTCAATAGTTCTTGATACAGCAGTTCCTGTTGTTACTGTTTATGGCCCGGACTACTCTAAGATATCCAAAGTAACCGGCAAAGACACTGCTACTATCACGTTTGAGGCTGACACAGCGTTTACAGCATATAAGGTGTGCGTTGTATCAGCTGCGACCGATATCGAATCAGCCGGTGTTGTGATACCGACGACAAACGGATCCACAAACACCAGCGGAAGCGGCAGCTGGAGCACAGGTGACACCATAACCACAACGATCAAAGGTGCTGATCTTGAAGCAGCATCAGCCGGAGACGGTGTAAAGATAGTAAAAGTATTTGTACAGAATGACACAGGTACATGGAGCGTATAAATGATCCCTACACTTACCGTTATATCGGCATCAGTAAATAAAGTATCATCTGTGACCGGTAAAGACACATGCCAGGTAGTATTTTCTTGTGACATTGCCTTGCAGGAGTTTCAGGTAAGAGCTACAAGATCCGGAAATCCGCGAGGTGTAGGTGTAGGCGATCTGCTTTACAGTCAGACAAATATCCCGGCCGGTGGCAGCATAACGGTAACGATTGACGGATCAGACATAACTCAAGGCGATGGTGAATACGTGATATCGCTTTGGGGTAAAGCAATAGACGGATATATAGATTTCGGAGATCTTGACTTCGACAATATAAACTTTGGCGATACAGGAGGATGGAACAGCTAATGGCAGATGTAACAGCCCAGTATATATTTGATTCAGCAGTCACGCTGATGTTTGGTGAAGATGCAGATAAACCGGATTACAGTCCGTTTTTTCTGAATACATTAAACAGACTGCTTGCTGAAAACTTTGATAATAACAATGCGCTCAGGATCATGGCTGGCAAGGAGGAGATGGAAGAGATCCCGCTTATTGAGAACATGAACGACGTGGTCGATTATGAGCCCAGAATGACGCGCCAGATTCTGATATACGGTGTAGCTGGATACATATACAGCGATGATGACAAGGGGATGGGCGCAGAGTATAAGAACAAATACGAGTTTGAGAGGCAGCGTGTACTCGCAACGATGTATGAAGATGTAGAGGACGCATACTAGAGGAAGATAACATGAGCGAAGTGTATCAGAGTTCAGTGCCTGCAGAACCAAGAGAGTATACCCGAACGTACTCCGGGTTCAAAGGCGTTGACTTTTCGTCAGCTATAACCGAAGTTGATCTGACAAGAAGCCCTGATGCGGTTAATATGATCGCAGATTTTGGTGGGTTTCCTCAAAAACGGACCGGATATGAGTTGGTTGCAGAAGGTTTCGACGGACGGATCAACGGCATTTTCAAGTTTATTGATTCTGTTAATGTCGAAAGAATGGTCGTTCACGCAGGGGAAAAGATATATGCATTCATAGAAACCAGCCCTATAGTGCAGCCCAATCCACCGACATCGTATGTGTATATTGCGGTTCTGCCTAATGATTCAATACCTACAGAAATCTATGTGGGCGCTAAAAATGCTAAAAGCACAGCTTTTACATGGGGTGGGAAACTGTATATTCTTGATGGCGAAAACTATCTTGTTTATGATGGTAGCGTTTGCCAAAGGGTGAAAGGAAAAGTGCCGACCACTGTAATAGCTGCATCTCCTTCAGGTGGCGGGGAAGACTATGAACCGATTAATCTAATATCTTCACAGCGCATTAATCTTTTTGCCGGTACTGCAGGTGCCGTTCAATACCAATTAGATGCAACTGATATTAATTCAGTAGACAAAGTTGAAAAGCTAAATAATTCTGGAGCATGGGTTGCTATCAGCAGTTCGGAATATTCAGTAAACGTTACGACAGGCGTTGTTACTTTTTCGTCTGCTCCCGGTGTATCTCCGATAACCGGTGAAGATAATGTCAAAATAACGTTCAGTAAAACTGTAGCAAAAAACGAGAACTATATTAGGCATTGCAGTATACACACCTTTTATGGCGCAGGAAACGATACCAGGTTGTTTGTGAGTGGCAACAACGAGTATAAAAACTACGACTGGTACTCGGGTGGTAACGATCCGACATATTTCCCTGATACGCAGTATTCAGTTATAGGAGCAGATAATAGCGCTATAATGGGTTATTTAAAACAGTATTCGGAACTGGTTATTGTCAAACAACGAAATGACCAGGATTCAACACTCTTCTTGCGTTCCGTAAGCGAAGATTCTGCAGGGGAAACTATATTCCCGGTAACACAGGGGCTTGCAGGTACCGGAGCTGTGTCAAGGCATTGTTTTAATACTTTGTATGACGATAATATCTTCCTTGCTGAAGACGGTGTGTTTGGGCTCGACACATCCAAAGTAACGATGCAGCGCACCACTCAGCAGAGATCGTACTTCATAAATGCAAAACTAACAAAAGAAGATGACCTCGCTGAAGCTGTATCATGTATTTGGAACGGATACTATTGTTTGTTTGTTAACGGTCATGTGTACCTTGCGGATAGCAAACAGCGCAATGTAAACCAATCAAACTCTTTTGGGTATGAATGGTACTATTGGACAAACGTTCCTGCGCGAAGTGTGTGTGAATATGAAGGGTCGCTGTATTTTGGGACGCTGGACGGAAAAGTATATGTCTTCAAAGATGAAAAAGACTATTTTATGTCAGCGTATAGTGATGCGGGGCAACCAATCGAAGCGTACTGGACAACAAAACTCGATGATCTTAATGATCCATCTGTAACCAAAACGATACATAAACGCAATGTGGGCGTAGTAGCAATGCCTTTTGCAAAATCAAGTGCACAGATATATTACAGCCGTGATGAGGAAGAGACCTTAGCGAGGGGATATTCGCTGTCAAACGAGTTTGATTTTGATGAAGTAGATTTTGACAACCTGGTGTTTGGCCTTTCAGCATCTCCCTACTTTGTTCCCACTAATAAAAAAGCGAAGAAATATAAAATGTTTAGGCTAAAGATCCGAAATGCAAATATTAATGAGGCTTTTGGTATTTACAAGATATGCTTCAATTATCATTATGCGAAAGATATTAAACGGTAGGAGGATACAAAATGGCATTTTCAGATTTAGAGATAGTAGCTGGCGATTATGTTGGAAAAGATATCGAATCTTTGCCTGATGTAGTTAGTGGTCAGGCGTCAACGTTAAAAGCTCGGTTTGATTCACTTGTTAAAGACTTGGTAGTGGCCAGATTTAATGCGCTTTTGACTCGACTGGACTCGATAACTAATCACGTTGAAAGTTACACGGGATCCAAAGCAAATGTAGCAACTGGCGCATGGACAGATGTTAAAACCTTCACTTTGCCAGCGGGTACATGGTTGATTTTGAGTCATGCAGAAGGAAGCGGAGGAAACTCCGGCACAATGGCAAACAAACTGATTGTAGGTAGTGATCAAAGAGCCACAAGAAGTGTTCAGCAAGGTGGAGGTGGTGTGATGAATTATATGGTGGCGACACTCACCGGTAATACTACGATAAAACAGCAAGTATATAACTATAATAGTACCAATTATACCTATACTGTAGCAGTTGATTGTATAAGGCTTTACTAAATAAGGTAACAGTGACAATGATAATTATTATTTGCGGAATGCTATTGGCGTTTATAGCAGGTGCTTATGTGAGAAAACCATTTGCAATTATAAACCATAAAAAAGAGAAGGGCGCGGATACTGACGTAGAAATAGTAGATCCTGAAATAGAAAAGGCAGCAAAACGAATAAACGACCAGATTAACCAGATGATGTTGTATACCGGTCCTAAGAGAGGTGATAGATAGTGAACATAAAAACAGATCCTGTTGGAATCTGGAATGAGTACCAGGATGGTATTTCATATAACCAGAACATAGATCTGTACGAGACAGTCAGAGACAATGAAAACTTCTATAACGACAAGCAATGGGAAGACCTGAACGCGCCTGATCTGGACAAGCCGACTCTTAACTTTATTAAGCCGGTCGTCAATTACTATGTAGCGCTTATGATATCTGATGATATAGCGCTTAACGTAACGCTAGGCGCGGGTGCAACAGATGAGCAGCAGGATCTTATACCTAAAGTGCTGCAGAACGCCGTTGACGATGTTATGGAGTATACGAACTTCAGGTTTCAGAACAGGAAAGCTATCAGAAACGCGGCAGTTGATGCGGACGCTTGTATGCACGTATATTTTGATCCAGCGATCGATACAGGTGAAGCTGTAAAGGGTGACATCGCAACAGAGATCCTTGATAACACCAACGTATTCTTTGGCGACACATCAAGTCCTGATGTGCAGTCTCAACCGTATATCATACTTTCTTATCGTGTTCTTACGTCTGTAGCTAAACGTAAAGCTGAGCTTAATGGCGAAGATCCGAGCGTAGTATCATCTGATTCGGAAGACAGTTTGTACTTAAATACTCACTATAACGTAAAAGACAGATACGCGACGATACTCAGGAAATACTGGAAAGACGATGAGACCGGGCATATATGGGGCTGTGAGACCTGTCAGAACGGTTATATAAAACAGCCTGTTGACCTGGAACTCAAACGTTACCCTATAGCCTGGATGAGTTGGGAAGAAGTCAAAAACTCTTATCACGGCATATCACCTGTGACCGGCAAGATAGCCAACCAGACGTTTGTAAATAAAATGTACGCTATGGCTATGCAGTATTCCAAGCTGTATTCATTCCCTAAAGTCGTATATGACAAGACTAAGCTGAAAGAAGGCTGGAATAACCGTATTGGTCAGGCAGTAGCAGTAAATGGTAATCCAAGAGACACCGTCCTTATAGATTCTATAGGGGCCGGTGGATTCAACGCTCAGTCGCTGGATCTGGCAAACCAGACCATATCACAGACAAAAGATCTTATGGGTGCATCAGACGCAGCTCTGGGTAACGTCAGGCCGGATAACACCAGTGCTATCATAGCCGTACAGAAAGCAGCTAATGCACCGCTCGATATACAACGCCTAGTGTTCTATAACTTTGTAGAAGATGTGATCCGTAATATGGTAGACATCATGCGCGTGAATTACGGCGAAAGATCTTACCTTATATCAGCAGAAGACGGCGCTGACGTATCAGGTACATTTGATTTTAACGAACTCAATGACATCACTATGAAACTTAAGATAGATATCGGTCAGGGAACGTACTGGTCAGAGCTTATGCAGATGCAGACGCTTGATGCCATGAAGACGCAAGGTATCGTTCCGGATGCAGTAACTTACCTTGAATGCCTGCCAGACGGAGTTATAAAGAGCAAACAAAAGATCATAGACAGGTGGAAAGAACTCGAAGCGCAGCAACAGAGCATGCTGCCTGAGGGCGCAGAGGGTACTGAGATGTCTGCTGGAATCCCGGAGAACGTAACACCTATGGAAACATCTGAAGAGCCTGCTCAGGAAGAACCGGAAAGCTATGCAGCTGATATCCCGGACGATGATCTTGCATCATTGTGTGCTGAGCTTGAACAGGTACCGGAAGAGAAGCGTATGCAGGTGCTTGAAAAACTCAACCTGTCAGACGATACCAAACAGAAGATAATGACAATGCTTGAGCAAAGAGGAGGAAATGCAAATGCAGTGTCCTAAGTGTAATTGTGAGATGAGTGTAATTAAAGGTTATAACGCAGTTGAAAATGACGATACACCTGATAAAGAAACCAAGCTGTACAGGGTAGTGCAGCATAAGTGTCTTAATAAAAGATGCTCAAATAAAGACGTATACACTCAGCGTATAGAACTTGAGCTGGGAAGCGAGGAGGAATAAAAGATGGCAGTTAGTTATGATCAGATATATAAAGAGGAGTTTGATAAGGCTTTAGGCGATTCAGTTACAAGACTGCAGCAGAGTCAGGAACAGCAGGAAAAGGCGTTAAAGGCTGGATACGATCAGCAACAGGCGAATTTGACAGCTAATAAGAACAAAGCACTTAAGGAAGCGTATATCTCTAAAATGAAAGAAGAACGCGATATGCCGTCAGCAATGGCCAGACAGGGCCTTAATGGCGGTATGGTCGAATCTAACCTAGCAAGTATAAACAGGGCGTACCAGAACAACAGGAACGCTGCTGAAGAGAATTACGCCAATAATAAGACTACTCTTGACGTGGGGTACGAAGGGGACCTTGCTAATATAAGATCTCAGTATGTAGATGCTATAGCAAGCGCTAGACAGAACGCAAATTCACTTGCTTTAACGCAGGCAGGGCAGCGCTACAATGTACTGGTCGCTGAAGAAGAAAAGAAAAAGGCCGAAGAAGAAGCTGCAGCCGCTAAGAAAGCAGCAGAGGAAGAGGCCGCGAGACAAAAAGCTGCGGCAGCTGCGAAAAAAGCATCGCCGACAACACCGGAACCGGAAAAGACAAATAATAGCGCTCTAGCTAACCAGAGTGGTTTATCTAGCACGACAGGGCAATCTTCCGGAGCGCCGTATAAGAGTTATGACTATCAAGAAAAATGGGTAAATGGTAAGAAATACATTTATAAATATGGCATCACAAATAGCAACAATAAAGTTTTCCTGGGTATGAGTAAAGCGTAACAAATAAACAAGTACCTGATAAGAGCAGCTGAAAAAAACGGCTGCTCTTTTGAGTTAAGGAGCTTAAGCATGGCAAGCAACATTACAAGAAAAAGAGTAAACGGCAAGGTTTATACATACAACAGCGGAAAGCTGATACATGTAATGGATACCGGAAGTGGTAATACAGATAATTATGATATTACCAAGAATAATAAACAAAGTAAATCTACCGGATCCGGAAGCAATACTGTAAAGAAAACAAACAACAGAAACGCAGACGGTACCTGGAAGAACCAGACGATGGTGACCGGTGACTATTTTGGCGTAGGATCTAAAAAAGAAACACAGCCGAAGAATGTGATACCTTCAACTCCCGGTTTGCAAACACCACAATTAAGGCAGGTGTCTGTTTCCAACAGTGATAAAAAATCCAAATCAAACGGAATGCGTGAGCGTATCGCAGAAAAGAACAAAGGTAAGCAGGCTGTTGCTGGTAAAGGTTATGTTGACAGAGGCGCAGCAGAAAAGTCGTATGGTGGCAAAAACAATAGTGCTCTTCCTGTACTTGATACGAACAATAACATCCCGGGTTTAGGTGCGCCTCAACTGGGTGATAGTAATCGAACAAGAGTCAGAATTTCCGGTGGTTCTCAGCGCGAAGCAGAAGCATATGGTGGGCTGTATGCTCAGATGAAAGGGAAAAAAACTGACAAGAAGACTGAAAAAGGAAACAACATAGGTCCATATAATAAGCAAGGCCTTAAAACAAATGCGGAGAACATAAAGAATAGTAAGGTAACTAATTGGGCACAGAAATACGCGTCTGAGGCTCAGGTGGCAAAAGATGTTGATGCTAAGTATGAGGCCACACAAGCAATCCAGAAAGAGATGGACAAAGCTGGGTATACTAAATCCGAACAGAATCAGATTTGGGAACAGATAGAAAAAGAATCCGGTTTTAAGCCACAGACAAGAAAGTCGGCATTTTCAAGAGTAGATGATCTGACAGAAGATAAAAATATAGCGCAGGATATACAGAAAGCTGCAGAGAAACACTATAAAGATGTTGAAACCGATACAAAAGAATTACAGTCATTAAGTAAGAAGCATAGTGAACCGTTGAATGACGCGTACGCGAATAGGAGATCCGTCCGGAGCACTCCAACCCTTGAAGAACGCTCAAAAGGGCAAAGAGTAAAAAGCGGGTCCGTTATCGGTGAGGCTGTAAAGAATGATCCCGGATTGCTTGAATATATCAAAAAACTGGCATATAGCAAAAGTTATTATACAGATAAAGAAAAGCAGGATGCTGTAACAGCATGGCGTATGTTAACATACGGTGATCGCAGACAAGATGCTGAAGCTCTAGGCGTGAGCCTAAATGAGTATAATTCTCTGGTTGCTACTCTTAGTATGAGAGCCAGAGAGATAGAGCAAGGTGCATATGAAGGCATGGCAGCGATCATCCCCGGTTATGATTACATGCAAGGCGGTCTTGATACGGATAGTTTTGATCTTCAAAAATATCTTAATGGCGGCTATGATCTTGGCACATATTACAGCCAAGAAGAACAGAAACAGATTAAAAAAAATATCGAAAGTATGGAAACTGCCAAATCCATTGGCGGTACTATTGGAACGGTCGCTAGTATGCTTATGATGAACTATGGCAGTGCAGCCATTAATGGGGCAGCTCAAGCCGGAAAGATTGCTACTACAGCCGGAAAAACAGCAAGCAAGGCCTCAAGGTTTGCGAACCTTATATTGAAAGGCGCCAGTAAAACAGGAATGCCGGCTTTTCTGACAATGATGTCGGCTTCGCGTAAGGGCTATGACTGGAGCAATCTTCACACAGACTTTATTAAAAACATGATAATGCTTAACGTTATGGGGGCAACAGAGTCTAAGATAACCAGTGCCTTAAAAGGAGCGCTTTCCAAATCAAAGTATGCAACCAGCAATCTTGCCTTAACAGGTATAAAAGCCGCAGGTGCGGCAGGCGGTGCGGCGACAGGCGTCGTGTCTACCATCCCATTCAATTCAAAAGAAGAAAACGAAAAACTAGGAGAACAATGGGTAACTCTTACCTTATACTCTATGTTCAACAGTGTTATCAGCGGCAGCAGTAAATCGATGAAAGAAACAGAAGCTGGCATGGCTACCATCTTAAATGCCGAGGCTGAATATAAAGCTGCATTAAAGGAGTACATACAGAATGATAACATAGAGAGTGCAATAGAACATACGCGTAATGCGAGATCGTTGCATAATCAGGGAAAAGAGATGCTTGTAGGGAATAGTAGTGAGATGATGTATGGGTTCCCTAAAAGTCAAAAGCAGTATCTAATGGATGCTTATGATCAAATTGGTCAAGGATTAGCAAATCTTGAAATAGATTTGATGGCTGATTATCCCGGGTCTCGTGCTTTTGGTGCAGGCGAGTCGTCATATAGGGGCCAGTATATGGCTTTGCCGGCAGGGATAGGTGCTGAACCAACCCCATTGGATAGCATTCAGACGCCTACGCTTGACCAATATGCGGGAGGTAAAGGCGAGATTGATGCAGTGCTGGGCAGGGCGCCTAGCGGTGCAAATGATCTCCCAATGATTGCTAAGTATGGTGGCAGCAACCTGGCTGATAATACGAATGCGGTTATTAAGGGTAGCAATGTGCTGGCACTTAATACAGACAGCACTCCAATGATAACAAAGTATGCCGGAGATTTAATATCAAATGAAATAAAAGAAGATGTATATTTGAAAGCAGTAGCAGATAATAATTCTGAAAAAGCATCGCAATTAGTAGCAGAAAAAGCTAGCCAGAAAGGTTATAACATTGAAGCTTATCATGGGACACCCAGAGCGGACAGAGTGGGAGATACTTTCCTCCCTGAGCGAGCAACATCAGGCCCGATGGCATTTTTTACTGACAGTAAAGAGATCGCTGATAATTATGCGAACGATAAGAGAGACACGTCTTTAGCGTATGATGATAGCTATTCAGATTATTATTCTCAGTTTAGGACAAACAGCAATGGTGTAGATGTTGCTATTTCTGATACCTGGAGAAATTTAAGTAGTAGCAAAAAAGCCGATATAACTGAGCGTGCTAAACATATAACGCTCGATGAAAATGGAGAGAATATAATTTACGATCCGAATACTAATAATGGTCTTGGCAATTTTGATCAGTATCTTTTAAGAGAACATAATGGTAACGCTATAGAAGCTCTTATTGAGTCATGGCTTGTAGATGGCAACTTATATGGCGAGGAAGGACGTTTTAAGGACGTGCTCAAGCTGGCCGGTATTGATGATGTCCAATACTTAGATCCTGATTATAAAGAACCTAAAACATACCATGTATTTTTGCGTATTCAAAATCCGTTTGACACAGCTAATGTAAGTGAAGATCTCTTGACCGGTATAAAGGAATATGCCGAAAACAACACTGGCATATTTAACAAAGAATACAGCGGCGCTGATCTTTGGGATAAGAACAGGTGGACTGTTGACGAGTGGGTGGAAAAGGCTGCAGAAGATATGCAAAATGGCACAACGTATGCCTGGACGTCAATCCCTGACTTTGTCAGCGGATATCTGAAAGAGCTCGGCTATGACGGTATTAAGGATCTGGGCGGGAAGTATTCCGGTGCGGAACATACTGTTTATATTCCTTTTGCCTCTGAGCAGATAAAGAGCGCTGAACCGTTTGAATACGATAAAAACGGTGATATAATACCGTTAGAAAAAAGATTTGACGACAGTGAATTAAGTATAAAATATAAACTCAACAACGATAATGGAGGATTATCTTATAATGCAGATCCTGAAGTATTTGATGCGGACGAAAAATGGGTTGGTATCCGTGAAACCGGAGGCTATGAAAGACTTTGTGAAAGCTCAGCAAGCTATGAAGAACGGCTCGCTGCCGCGGAAAACATTAGAAGAAGTAAGAGCTATGAAGAAACAAGTGTTGTTGCGGACGACGGATCAGAAACAACAATAAGCATTGTAACAGATGAATCATTGCTCCCAGAAGATGCGAGGGTACAAAGGGAGTATATTTCAAATAAATATGGGTTAACTACAAAATACTTTTTAGGAGGCGCTGATGCAGATATTGCTGAAGGCGCTTCTTTAGCTGATGCGTTCGTAACGTCAGAAGGTATCGTGTACCTAAGTTTGGAAAGCAAGGGGATGCTTTCTAATGGGGAGCATGAATGCTTCCATTGGATATACTATGCAAACCAAGAAGAAACCGACGTTTTCGCTTCGAATATTCTTGCACTCTTAAATGCAAACAATGAGTATGATGCAGTTATGCTTGATTATTCCAACGAATATTGGTTTTATACAAAACCTAATGACGTTTTTCAGGAAGTTTTAGCAGATTTATATGCCGGTAAGCTCACACTATCAGATCAAGGTAAAGTCGATGAGTATATAAAAGATCTTAAGGCGTCTATAGAAAGTGGCACTGCAAAGCAGCATGCTGATCAGAAAAACAGATTTCACATAAACAAAGAAGTGCCGTCGCGCGAAGATACTCATTATGAGATGCAGACGCCGGAAGAATTTCAACAAACAGTGAACAATTCTGAAGCTGCTGGGGGACCGATACAAGTTGGACAAGCTACAACAATAAAGCGGCCTTATTCTGGACCTACTCCTGTTCAAATAAAGACTAATGATACGAGAGTAGATATTAGTGATAAGAATTATAGTAAAGCTGTAAAGTTGATTAGCCGAGCAGAATCGCAAACTGATAAATCGTTCAAAGGGTTCCTGACATCAGTATATAACAAGATATTCGATAGGATATACAAAGACACAAAAAGTGTACCGGTTAATGGCTTGAGTTTTGACGGCGAGAGTTATGTGATATCACTTGGCAAAAAACTCGTTAAAAAAGTGGTTAACGATGTCAATATGTCACCTGAAAAACTGGCTGTCCTTGAAAATCTTGAAGAAATAATTAGTAACGGCAATTATGTCGGCAGTGGAGAATACGGCAAAACTCTGAAAGAAAAGAATAAAATCAGATATGACTATTTTGAAACGCCGGCCGAGATTAATAATAATGATTATGTTGTGGCTTTCGATGTTGAGGTAACGGTAGATAGAAATAATTACAGAACACATAAGATAATAAAAGAAATAGACCTGATCAATACTTCAAGCGCCGACGTTGCTCCAACAGCAACCGCGAAAGAAGTAAAATCAAGTCTTTCTAATGATAATGTAGCACAGGGCGAACCAGAGGTCAATACTGTAAGCGAAGAAACTGCTGTTTCCAAGCCTGAGCTTAAGTCAAAACTCAGCAAACAGTATGATAAAGCTGTTAAAGAGTTTACTGATAACGCTTTTAGGCTGATGAACGTTCCAAATAAGAAGAGCGTTCAGGCAGACCTTAAGGCTAAAATCGAGCAGATAGCAGCGAACACATTTGAGACCGGTATGGTTGATAACGACGCAGTGACTGATCTTGTCGCGCGTATGTGGGATGCGGGCCAGATATCCGAAAATTATATCATGGATAATTTCCCTGAGCTTAAGGAATACTTCCGTAAAACAGCAATTAAAGTAAGCGATGCTATTCAGCGTGATATTACAGACTATAACGCCTGGCGTAAAAGCCAGATGGGCAGTCTGAATATAACGCATAAGACCGGAACACCGGTTGATGTTATATATCAGGAATTAAATGCCAGATATCCGGAGCTGTTCCCGGAGGATATCATTAATCCTACTGAACAGCTTATGCGAATGGCCGATATTAGGCAGCAGATGCGCGGAACGACCAGAAGCAACAGCAATCTGTATACTGATGAACAGCGTGTAGAGATAGCAAGCATGGCAAATAAGCTGGTAGACACTCTGGAAAAGAAGCTGGTTGGTATTGCTGCGGAATCAAAAGGAGAGGCTATCCCCGGCTACAGCCCGGAGAACCTTGCATCACTTGACGCCCAGGATCCGCTCAATCAGGATCCGGATTGGTTAAGCCTGCAGCAAACCGAACCTGTTGCTGAAACAGAAGGCGAAAAGCTGAAGAATTATAAAGAAACGAGGCGAAGGGTAAATCTGACAAGCCAGGTGCTTGACATGACCAGACGCGTTCAAAAAGCAGCAAAGAAGGCGCAGCCTGAGCTCAGAGCAAAGATGATTGAAGAGTTTGGCACGATCGTTCCTTATTTCAAAGGGATGAGCGATGGAAAACGAATTAATCTTAAGAAACAGATCGATGATCTGGATCGCTTCAGAAGAGAAGTACCAGGCGCTAAACAATACGTCTGGGATTCAGCAGCCGGAACTTATAAAGAAGATGATCCTATAATGAAGATCATGAATCAGCTTAACGGCAAGCTTATAGCTGAAATGACTAATGACGAGCTATATCAGTTATTTAAGAACGGCCAGATGATGCTGCACCAGCTCCAGACTGCAAAGAAAGAGATCAGAGAACAGGGCGCGCGTGAGATATCGGATCTTAGCGACAATCTTGTCAAACAGATGAAAACAGCCGGGCCGAAGGTTGCAAAGGATAATAGTGTTGCTGATTTCTTTACAGTAAAGATGCTGCGTCCGGAAACGTTTGCTAAAGAGGTTGACGGATACGCCGAGGACGGTGTTATGCAGCGGCTGGTTGAAGATATACGCGAAGGTCAGACTAAAGCTATTGATTTCAAAAACCGTGCTAATGATCTTTTTGAAGATTTCGCCGATAGGAATAAAAAGCTCATTGAAAAGGAATGGGCAGGAAAGAAAGCAAAGTGGCACGATACCGGCGTAGTTCCTATAAATGGAAGTGAAACAATTAAACTGACTCCTGGTTTAAGAATAGCTGTTTACCTTAACTCTTTAGACTACGACGCGATGAGACACATGGTCGGCGGGCAATATCGCGGTGATGACGGCAAGATGCACGTTTATGACGGTGGTGGTATAACTGTTCCTGATCAGAAGCTTTGGGAAAAAGGTAAATACGAAGAAGCAAAGGCAGCAGGGAAAAATTACAAAGTTACCGAGAAGATGGTCGAGCGCATAATCGATACCATGACTCCGGAAGAAAAGGAATGGGCTGATATCGCGTTCAAAGAATACTACAACGGCATGTCGCCGGCTGAAGGCAATAAAACGTCGCTAGCTATTGATGGTTGGGAAAGGTTTATAAAGAAAAACTACTACAGGATCATAACAGATGAGAATTATACTCAAACCGTATTTGATTCGCTCATAAACGACAGCACTATAGAAGGCCAGGGAATGCTCAAAGAACGTGTTAAGGGAGCACATAATCCTATTCTGCTGGTTGATGCGTTTGAGGCTTTAGACAGCCATATAGACGGCATGAGCAAGTATGTAGGCCTGGCTGCACCCATAAGAAACTTTATGAAGGTGTATAACTACAACGATGGTGATGTTTCTGTCAAAGCAGCACTGAATGAACGTATGGGCCTGGCCGGCAAAAACTACATTAAAAAGTACATAACAGATCTCCAGGGCGGCGGAAAGAAATCTGGTGATGGCCGGGTTATGTCTAAGATCAGATCAGGATATGCTGGATCAACACTCACATTAAACCCTGGTGTTGTTTTCATGCAGTCGGCTTCATTACCGACGGCAGCGTCGTATTTAGGTTTTGGTAATGTCATAAAAGGTTTAGCGCGTAAAGTAGACGCTGAAACTGTTAAAAAATACTCAGTCTACTATCGTTACAGATCTAAAGGCAATTACACAGCCGACTTTGATGACCTTACTAAAAACAAAACCATGCTTGACAAGATGCCTTTATTCAACTGGATACAGCAGATGGATAATGCTACAGTCAGAAAACTGTGGGGCGCATGTGAGTGTTATGTAGAAGAGCATTTTCCAAACCTTAAAAAAGGATCAGAAGAGTATCTTGTTCAGGTAGGTAAAACGCTGGATAAATGCGTTTCGCTGACACAGCCTAACTACACGACAGCAGAAAGGCCGGAGATTTTGCGATCTGATAACGAATTAGTCAAATCATTGACGATGTTCAAGACTCAGCCGCTGCAGAATTTCAATCTTGTTCTTGAAGCAGTAAGAAATGTATTCTTTAAAGCTAAGGCATATAGAAACGCTAGAAAAGAAGGCAGGACAGGCCGGAAAGAAAAAGAAGAACTGAAAAAGGCCAGAAAAGGGCTTGCTCAGACTATCGGAGCCGTAACAGTAGCTGCAGTAATGATCGCAGCAATAAGAGGCGCCAGCGAGATGCTGAAAGGCAGATGGGAAAACTTTGTAGACGAAAACGGCGAGTTTTCGCTTGAAGGTTTATTCAATTACATGGGCAAGGAAACAGGCGGATCACTAGCCGGAAGTGTTATCGGCGGGAATGAGCTGTATTCGTTCATATCCTCAATGATAGACGAGAACAGTAACTATTACGACGTATCTGCACCGCAGCTGAGCGTAATAAATGATTTTACTACAGCTATAAAGAACGTTTACGACGTATTTAGTGCGGTATCAACCGGCGACAAGAGTCCTAAAGCTCTGTTCAGATCAGCTGAGAAACTGGCTGAAACCATAGCGACAATGTTTGGTATTCCTGTTGCAAACGCCAGAAAATACGTCTGCGGAATAATCGGTAATTTTTCTCCGGAGTTTAAGGCAGAGTACGAGGATCTCATGTACGGCGTAGATTTGGGCGATGTAAAGAATGCCTCTGGAGAAGGTTGGGGATCATGGCTGTTCGGAGGAATGGCTGATACCGATGCGTATTTCAATAAATATTTTGAGAACCGCAATGGTAAAGGCATAAAAACAGAATACCGCGATGAGATCAAACGCCTGCTCACTGATTACAAGGAAATAACAGGAGATGTAAACGGTATGTTCTTATCGGATCCTGATAAGTATACCTATAACGGTATTACTTATGAGCTAAAGCAGGATGATAAGGACGCTATACGCCAGATGGCGCAGGCAGAAGCATCAGCTAATATAAATGCATTGATGGGGAAAAGGGCTTTTGCGGGTTTAACAGATGAACAGAAGATAAAGGCTATCAAAGAGATTAATTCTCTGGCAGCGGAAAACGCAAAAAATCAGTGGCTGAGTGATCACAACCAGTCGGTGGATAAAGGTAAAGATTTTGATAAAGTAAGTTATGCTATATTCAAAGCTTCGGTAAACGATGATATGACTTCAGCTGAAAAGAAGCAAAAACTGCTGGATCTTAACTTTAACGACTACGCAACGGCTTCAGTTTATGCAAAGGCATTTGAAACAAAATCAACAAAAGAAGAGAATACTATCGCATATAAGATGGAGCATTCTTCTAAGAGCGCAGCTGAGATCATAAGGGAAAGCCTTAAAGAGAAAACTGAAAAAGAAAAGACAGCAGCTGAAACAGTTGACAATACCGCTGCAACGAAAATCAAGGAAGCGGAAGGGTACACGCTGCCTAATTATAAGGCAAGCACGTTACAGTCGATCGCTGATATGGGAATATCCCCAGAAGATTATGCGTACGTTTCAGACAGAGTTGATGGTCATGAAGATAAGGTTGACTATATCAAAGGTCTGCCGTTTGACAAAACAACGCAGCAGTCTTTAGTAGACGATCTTATTATGGGTGATAAGGCGCATAGTAAAATGCAGGTCGCGGAAGATGATTACAATATACCAAGCAGCGTATATATTGATACTTACATGTTCGGTTATGAATCTACCGGATCAAAAAAAGAACGTAATCAGAAGATAGAAGATTATGTAAACAGCTTGCCTGGACTGAATGACAGCCAGAAAGAGTATCTGTATTGGGCCAATCAGGTCTACAGGAAAAAGGACGCTGTTGGAGGCGGGGAGGAAGAAGCCTCAGGCTCAGGCAGTTCCGGATCCGGCAAGAGATCTTCGGGCGGCAGAAGAAGGTCATCCGGAAGAAGATCATCCGGCTCCTCTAAGAAGAAAGGCTCCGGTAGCAGTGGATCCTCCGGAACCGATAGCGGCACTGTGCCTAAGGTCACAGTTAAAGCAGCACCTTCGATCTCGCGTAAATCAGTGTCAGGTATAGCAAAGACATCAATAAGCAAATACATAGCGCGCAACCTGAAAGCACAGACGGAAGCCCAGAGGAACGCAGACTATGCAACTCAGGTAAAGAACATTGATAACAATGTATTTATGACGGCCAAGCAAAAAGCAGCAGCCAAGAAACGGCTTAAAGCTGCGTTTGGAAAATAAAATACACAAGCCTGAAGGAAAGGCGCTCAGCAATGAGCGTCTTTTTTAATGGCAGCGAAAGGAGGAAACATTGGATTATACAGCAATAATAACAGCGGTCATTGCTTTTGCGGGGACGCTTATAGGCACATTAGCAGGCATCAGCAAATCAACATCGTTAACAACATACAAAATTGACGAGCTTACGAAAAAGGTGAACAAGCACAATAACCTTATTGAAAGAATGTATGAATTGGAATCAAGAGCTGATCGTACTGATGATGAGTTTAACAGAGTCAACCACAGGCTTGAGAATTTGGAGGAGGTTAAAAGATGAATGCTGAGCAAAAAAGGCAGGCGGTCATAGATGCGTATAAGCCTATGATCGGCAGGAATAAGTACAGCAAGGACCTAAGATCGTATTACAACAAAAAGTACAAAGATGGCAATTATTATTCTGATTGTTCGTCATCTACAGCAGGCGCGTATATTGACGCCGGGTATGGCTTTGGACTTATCAATACCGAGGGTATGTATGAAAGACTTGAGAAAGTTGATATTCCTATTAAGAACGGCCAGATTACCGATACGAGTAAACTCCGTAAGGGTGATCTGCTACTGTTCCGAGGTACTAGCCATAGAAGGCCGCTCTATATAGGCCATGTTGAGATGGTGTATTCGGTTGGTGCATCAGCAAGCAGCACGGTGCTTTGCGGACATCCCGGAGGAAAGCCCAGAACGATCAATATGTACGATTACTGCTATAAGCAGCAGAACAAGATCGTAACAAGAACAGACGGCACAAAAGGCAACAGAGGCCTTGTGTGTGTAGTTAGAAAGATTCAGGACGATGGTAGTGAAAAACCGGTAGGAGGTATGAGCACAGTGGAAGTTAAAACGCTTAAAAAGGGTCATAAGAACGAACAGGTGAGAACAGTACAATATTTACTCAATAGCAGGAACAATGCAGGCCTTAATCCGGATAGTGATTTCGGATCCAAGACGGAAGTTGCAGTAAAAGCTTTTCAGAAGAAGACAATGGGCGAATCAGAGGCTGATGGTATTGTCGGATCCAAGACATGGGCTAAGCTTATAGGCTAATGGTTAAGTTTTTGTTATACCTGGGCAGGTGGCAGTTATCCGGGTTCGTGCTGGGCCCTGTGCTGGCACTTATGACTGGAACTCAGATTTATGATCCAAAGATAATAGGTGCAACAATCGTGAGTAATTTGATTGGTGGATCTATTTTTTATTGGATAGATAAGTATCTTATATTTAACGGAGGAAAGAAGTAAATGGAAATGGTAGGAATAATAGTAGCAATCAGTATAGTGATATGGTACATCATCGATAGGTTTAAGCCACTATGGTCAACACTGCCTGGCGCCAAGTTTATTACTATAATCATAGCCGGCATACTTGGGGCTATAGCAGTTATAACGTTTAACCTTGACATACTATATGCAGCAGGAATAGTTTCGGAAATTACGACATTCGGCATGATCTGCACAACAGCGCTGTATATGGCAGGCAGCAGCGCATTTGCTGAACTTATAGAAAGACTTAAGAAATAATAATGTTACTTAGAATGCACCAAGACAGGCTAAGAAACAAATAACGTGCATGTTTTTACTTAAAGTGCACGTTATCTATCGACCGGGGAAACCCGGTCTTGTTTTTTGCAGAAAAGAATTCTTGACAAAGCATAAAATCAAATATATATTTAAGTATCACATATTCTTTAGATGCAGTTTGATATTTATTTTTAAGTATGTTTATAATACTTATGTGAGGAGGAGCTGTGATATGGCAAGTGTTTTTGATGTGGCAAAATACATACTTCATAAAAAAGGCAAGATGAGCACATGGAAACTTCAGAAGCTTTGTTATTACTCTCAGGCGTGGCACACTGCATGGACGGAGACCCCGCTTTTTAGTGAGGATTTTGAAGCGTGGGCAAATGGTCCTGTTTGCAGAGACCTTTTTAACGCACATAAAGGAAGGTTTATGATAGAAGAGTGTGATCTTAGATTGGGCAACATAAACGCTATAAATGACGATGAAAAGGATTCTATTGACTCCGTTCTTGAGAGCTATGGGGATAAAGAGCCCTATGATCTTAGGGAATTAACGCACAGTGAGCCGCCCTGGATTGATGCAAGGGGAGATATTCCCGAAGGCGCTCCGTGTGAGAATGTGATTACGATAGAGAGCATGGCGGAGTATTACGGAAGTTTATGAGCCCAAATAAACGAGTAAATTCTTCAAAGAAACAGAATAAAAAGCGTGTAATAATTTCTCCGGTCTCGTCAGAAGGGAAGTGCCCAATATGGGTATTCACCAACATAGATAATGACGGGGCCTTTGCTTTTAATCCTTCGCGCGAGGATTTTGATAGTCAGGCTGTTCTTACCAAAATAATAGAGTATTCTAATATGACCTGGAGTGCGATCAGAGCGCAAAGGCATGATGATAATAAGTCTAAGCACCATGAGATATCCTACGATAAGTTGTCACCTGAAGCGCTAAAACGATTCAAAAAGAAGATGCTTGATAGCGATTCCGATTCACTATTCTCGTTTGCTTTCACAAATAGATTGAGAATTATAGGAATCCGTGACAGGGAATATTTCAAAGTTCTGTGGTACGATCCAAAGCATGACGTGTGTCCATCAAAAAAGAAGCATACTTAATGTCTTTTTGTTTTTTGTGAAAGGAAGTGTTGTACACGCTTTGTACACGTTTTCGGTGAATCGAACATTTTTAGTTGCAAACTATAAAAAACAAAGCTCCTTAAAAAAGGCTATATAAAGCGACTTTTTAGAAACTTGAAAAGATGTAAAATGTGGCAAAAATGCTTCTATGCATTCCCCCCGCCTCCACCAACGCTCAAAAAAATGGCTTAACAAAGCCACTTTTTGCGTTATATAGGTTGCTGTACACGTTCTGTACACGATTTTTACACGTTTATTTCTAAATCGTTTAATATTTCCACTGCTTTTTCTTCTTCATTTGGGTACAGATGAGAGTACGTATTCCAGGTCATTTCTATGTCAGAATGGCCAAGTCTCCTGGCTATCTCCTGTATGTTCACACCCTTTGCTGCAAGAAGAGAAACATGCGAATGCCGGAAGTCATGGATCCTGATCTTATGAAGCCCGGCAGTACTTGCAAACAGTTTGTTGTAATTCTCAAGTGAACTGTCACGTACAGGCGCCGGCCCGCCGCAGATGAAGTACGTATTCTTAAACCCGCGTGCAGATTTCCACCTGATCAGATGCTCTTTTAGGGCATTGATCAGAACAGAAGGAAGCTGGAGCGTTCTGATAGAAGATCTTGTTTTCGGAGGAGTGATCTTGTCCGGGCCTTTTATCTTTTGAGACAAGCTGCGCTTTACACTAACAAACCCTTTTTTAAGATCCACATCATTCCATGTGAGAGCATATATCTCTCCTTTTCTCATACCTGTAAAAAAAGCGATCATAAAGAAAACATAATAATCCCATGTACTCATAAAGCCGTTATTTTCATCTGTGACGGCTTTTTCTTTTGCGGCAGATATATACTCGGCAAACTCTTTATCTGTATAGAATTGCATATCCTTCTTGATGTAGTTGGAATCCTTGAAGTTGCCGAGCTTAACCAATGGATTCTTACTTATATAATCCATCTTAATGGCATAGTTGATCAGGGCGCGAAACTCTTTGTATACACCCTGCTTTGTTCTGAGAGCAAGAGGCTCACTGCCTTTTGAACTTTTTTTGGCTTCCATATCAAGCTTCCAGAGTGACATCTTTTTCATGTCAAGATCCTTAAGCTTGATGTTTTCAAATGTCGGTAGCACATGAAACTCAAGCACTCTTTTGCTCTTTTCAAGAGTGCTTTCTCTGATCTCGTACTTTTTAACGCGGCACCATTCATCAAACAGTTGCCGGACAGTCATATTCCGCGCTGGTGATTCATCCTTAAGGTCATGTATCAGCTGCATCTCTAAAGTTTTAGCTTCATCAATACCGAATGTTACCCGGTCTATCTGACGCGGTTCACCAAAACTGTCTTTGTAATTGATCCTGACTCTGTATTTTTGTTTGCCGTCTTTTTTGCCTTGCTTTTTATATATAGGCATTACTCGTTCGCTTCTTTCTCTGCATCAGAAACAATGACATCATCATCAAAATGGTGTCCGGCAATGTGTCTGATCTCATGATTAAGTCTGTGGTATCTGGCCTCCGGAGAGAGGCGTTCATCGATATATATGTTGTAATCTCCATCAGGATCCATCATAACAGCGCTTGGAACGCTTAAAGACGGAAACCTAACTAAACGAATGAAAATGTCATTCATTGTATTTCCCCATTCCTTTATATAATTATTTGATCTTGTTATTTCTGATCTGAACCTTCTGCCATAGCATCGAGGAATTTGGCAGCACGAATGATATCGTCCTTAGTAGCTTTGGAGGATGCGGAGAAGAGAGTCTTCAGCTCCGGACGATCCTTAAGCTCCTGGAGGATAGCAGCAATATCTTTATCTTCATCTTCTTTTACGCCAAGAAGATAATCTACGGTAACACCAAAAATATCAGCCAGTTTGATTAACGTGTTTTTATTTGGAGTAGTAACGCCACGCTCCCACTGACTAACAGCTGTTTGATTTACAAATAATTTATCGGCTAACTCTTTTTGAGATAAGCCCAGCTTTTTCCTTAAATCTTTAATAATACTCATACTTTATACCTTTATGTAATACATATAGTAGTAGCCAAACTCCTAAAAAGCAATAAAAAAATAAAAAATAGTAGAAAAACTACTTGACAGCCTACTAGCTAACTACTAAAATGACAAATATAGAAGTAAAACTACTTAAAAAAGGGGACCGGCAAATGTTTTTATTACAATCACTTCGAAAAAAGTCAGGATACTCCCAGAGCCAATTTGCAAAACTCATGAATGTAGATCAGACAGCTATATCACAATGGGAAACCGGAAAGAACACGCCACGCGCGGATAAGCTGCCAAAGCTGGCAGCGGCGCTGAACTGCAGTATAGATGATCTGTTCAGAGAAGATGCAGAGGACGCATGATATTGCTACGCAACATCATAATATATTCCTCTTGACAAGGTCAGGAGGAATATATTATGATATTGCTACGCAACATCATAATATATTCCTCTTGACAAGGTCAGGAGGAATATAAAGAACCCTAAGTACGAGATGAGAAGCATGAAAAAGCGGCTGGAAGATATAAAAGATTTTATGTTT
>Ga0247611_10002217_pt1 | contig 32223 bp, 32 predicted proteins | sample 177DNAGHGhighgp2_FD_192422 | JGI IMG/M metagenome (GOLD analysis project Ga0247611, IMG submission 192422) | Sheep rumen microbial communities from Palmerston North, Manawatu-Wanganui, New Zealand - 1770 DNA GHGhigh gp2 | ecosystem: Host-associated > Mammals > Digestive system > Stomach > Rumen... | reverse complement strand
AAGAGAAAGCTCCTGAGGAAATGATACCTGCTGCCAAGGTGATGCGGCTGAAAGTAGTGGAGCAGGTATGGACGCAGGCTGGGAATATCCAGAATGCCTATGAGACACACAAAGAGCTTCATGCCCTTAATGACTCTATCCAGACAGCGAATGTGAGGATGCAGCTCAGTACCCGTCTGATGGAATATGAGCACGACAAGCGACTCTTGGAACAACAGCAGGAGATAGAGCATAGTAAGATGACGAACAGGCTTGCCTGGGTGCTGTTTGTGACAGCACTGCTGACTGCCATCTTGCTCTTTGTCCTTTATCTGATGCACCGCAGGAAAGGTCGTATGCAGGCTCTTGAACTCAGACAGCAGCTGATAGAAACACGACTGAAGAATACCCGTAACCGTATCTCTCCGCATTTCATCTATAATGCGCTGAACCATGAGATGCTTGCACAGATGGATGGGAAGGCGGTCGACTTCAACGCATTGACGCAACTGTTGCGCAGAGGGCTTGCCATGGCTGACACGCTGGAGACCACATTAGCTGAGGAACTTGCCTTTGTCGACTACTATGTCACGATAGAGGGACAGCAGATGGGGGACACTTTCCATTATGAGAAGGTGATAAGTGATGGTATCGATACCTCGCAAGTCAAACTGCCTGCCATGACCATACAGATTTTCGTGGAAAACGCCATCAAACACGGACTGCGTTCCCTCAGACTGCAAGAGGGACAGTTGCGCCGGCTGACCATCCGTGTCAGCAGGAAGGATGAGTGTACACTGGTGGAAGTGGTGGATAATGGCGGTGGATTGAAAAGTGATTTAAGTAATAAGGCACAGACGGGTATCAAGGTGGTTCGTCAGACTATTCAGATGCTTAATGAGCATAACCATTCGTCTATCCAATTCGGTATTGGTAACAGACTGTTGAAGGGGGAGAAAGGATGTTGCTCATGGCTGTTGCTGCCAGATCATTATAGTTACACCATCGTTTGATGCCGAATTTTACCGATGAGTTGATAATTCAGCTACCTAAGACGACTTTTTTGCGTGACAAAAGGGCTTTTCGTCTTAGGTTTTGCAATTATCTTCTGTCATGGATAGAGAGGTGTTTCACTTTTTTTTCGTATTTTTGCACCAAACTTCAACAATTATGTCAAATCAGAAACTGGTCAGTGCATATATCATAGATGACAACCTTGAGGCCATCGAGGTGTTGGCTCGCATGTTGGAAAACAACTATTCGGTAAAGGTAATAGGAAAGGCGACAGATGCGGAGACAGCAGTCAGGGAGGTGATTGAAATGGATCCTGACCTTATTTTTGTCGACGTGGAGTTGCCTTCGATGTCAGGACTTGAATTCTGTACGCTGATACGCAACGAAGTAAAGCCGGAGACAAAGGTGGTGTTCTATACGGGACATGACAAATACCTGCTGGATGCCATTCGCCGGGAGGCTTTCGACTATCTGATGAAACCTGCTACAGAGCAGGAGCTGGGGCAGATCATGACCCGATACTATGAGAATAAACTGGCAGGTATACCACAGGCAGCGCAGCATGCTAACCAGCATCTGCCAATCATCTTGGTTGTCAATGCGAAGAATGAACATCTGACCATGCAACTGGGGGATATTGCTTTTTTCCGTTATAACCAGGACCGTAAACTATGGGAGGTGGTGTGCGCCGACAATAGTTGTTATGTGCTACGGCATCGTACGACAGCTGACGTGATACTGAACTACTCGGAGGATTTTGTCCAGATTCACAAACGGTATATTGTCAACATCAATCATATCAAAATGATACAGGACAATACCTGTATCCTGACCGAACCCCTTGAGGAAAATAGAGAACTGAGAATCAGCAAAAACTATCGTGCTGGTCTGATGGCAGTCTTTTATTCATTGTAGGAATTGAAAGTTTAGAGCTTGGAGTGTAGATTTTAGAGTTTTTTTTGTATCTTTGCAGGCGCACAAAGATACGAAAGAATATGCAAGAAACAAGACAAAATAAGATTGCACGGCTGCTACAGAAGGAACTGAGTGTGATTTTCCAACAGCAGACACGCTCGATGCATGGGGTGATGGTAAGTGTGACAAGGGTGAGGGTGAGTCCTGACCTGAGCATTTGTACGGCGCACTTGAGCATCTTCCCCAGTGAGCGAAGTGAGGAGATGATGGAGAATATCCGTAAAAATGAGAAACAGATACGGTATGAGCTGGGCACCAGGGTACGTTATCAGTTGCGCATCATACCGGAACTGCGTTTCTTCATCGATGACTCGCTGGACTATATTGAACATATCGACGAGCTCCTGAAGGGTTGAAGAATTGAAGGGTTGAAAAATTGAAGAAGTGAACTTCCCGTTCTACATCGCTCGCCGTTATCTGTTCTCAAAGAAGAGTACGAACGCTATCAATGTGATTAGCGGCATCTCCGTCGTGGGTGTCGCTGTGGCAACGATGGCGCTGGTGGTCACGCTGAGTGTGTTCAACGGATTCCATGATATGGTTGCCTCCCTCTTTACGCAGATGGACCCGCAGCTGAAGATTACTCCGGTGAAGGGGAAGACAGTGGCTGCCGATGACTCTCTGCTGACTCGCATCCGGCAATTGCCGCAGGTGGAGGTGGCTACAGAGGTGATGGAGGACCAGGCGCTTGCTGTCTATGGCGAACGTCAGGCGATGGTGTTGCTCAAAGGTGTGGAGGATAACTTTGACAAACTGACGCATATCCGTGAGGTGCTGGAGGGTGATGGCGACTATGCGCTGCATGCTGCTGATATGTATTACGGCATCTTAGGTATGGGTGTCGCCTATCAGTTGGGGATGGGTTACACCTATGAACACCCTCTGAAAATATATGCACCACGCAGGGAGGGACAACTGAACATGGCAAACCTACAAGAGGGGTTCGTGGAAGATGAGTTGTACTCACCTGGCGTGCTGTTCAGTATCAAGCAAGGGAAATACGATAAGCGGTATATTATCACATCGATTAATTTCACACGCCATTTATTCGATCAACAGGGTATGCTCTCTTCGTTGGAGCTTCGTCTTAAACCAGGTAGCGATTTCGATGCGGTGAAGGCGCAGATGCAGGAGATTGCCGGTGACCGCTTCTTAGTGCGTGACCGTTATGAGCAGCAGGATGACACTTTCCGCATCATGAAGATAGAGAAGCTGATAGCCTTTATCTTCCTCACGTTTATCCTTGCCATTGCTTGTTTTAACATTATCGGAAGTATCTCCATGCTGATGATTGACAAGAAGAACGATGTAGTGACATTACGAAATCTGGGTGCTTCTGACAAGCAGATTGTACATATCTTCCTTTTTGAGGGTCGTATGATTAGTACGATAGGGGCTGTCATCGGTATTGTCATAGGCTTGTTGCTCTGTTGGTTGCAACAGCAATATGGTATTGTACGCTTAGGACAGTCGGAAGGTTCCTTTATCGTGGATGCCTATCCTGTCAGTGTGCATCCGTGGGATATCGTCCTTATCTTCCTCACCGTTATCGCCGTAGGATTCCTGAGTGTCTGGTATCCTGTCCGCTATTTTGCTAAACGGCTGCTGAACTAACCTAAAGTAATATTCTCCACATTAACAGGCTCATGCAGAAAGATTTGAGCCTGTTCTTTGAATTTCTCCGGGTTCTCTGTCGTCAGATAATGCACATTACCACCTTGTGTGCAACGCTGCTCGATGTCAGGATGGCGTTGGAAATATTTCTGCAAAGCATCTGCTACATACTCTCCTTGGGAGATGATGCGGATGCCACGGGGGATGTATTTGTGTATCTTAGGTAGCAATAAAGGATAATGGGTGCAGCCTAAGATAATGGTGTCAATCTCCGGATCCATACGCAACAGCTGGTCGATGCGTTTCTTTACGAAATAATCTGCTCCAGGGGAGTCAGCTTCATTATACTCCACCAAGGGAACCCAGAAGGGACAAGCGACACCGTTGACTTGTATGTCGGGGAAGAACTTGTGAATCTCCAAGTTATAACTCTCACTGCGGATAGTACCCTCTGTGGCAAAGATACCTACATGGCGGGAATGTGTCAGTGAGCCGATAACCTCTGCCGTAGGACGAATGATACCTAAGACACGACGCTGTGGGTCGATGTCAGGGAGGTCGTGCTGCTGGATGGTGCGTAGTGCCTTGGCAGAGGCGGTGTTACACCCTAGAATTACCAGATGGCACCCCATCTCAAAGAGACGGATGACAGCTTGGCGAGTAAACTCATAGACCACATCGAAAGAGCGTGTGCCATAAGGGGCACGGGCATTATCACCCAAGTAGAGATAGTCATACTGGGGTAACAGTTGGCGGATGCCATGTAGGATGGTCAGTCCGCCATAGCCACTGTCAAAGATGCCGATGGGTCCTGGTTTACTCGAAAGTGTCATGAATGATTACTTTAAAGCCTCTAGAACAGCTTCTGTCACATCCTCACCCATGGTGATATTCATCCAAGGCAGAGCGTTCTGGTCAGTATTGATGATAAAGGCAAGTCCGCGGCTGCTGCCCACACGTGCCAAAGCATCGGCAAGACGTGACTTCAAAGGCTGCATCGCTTTCTCTCTTGCCTCTGCTAACAGACGTTGGCTCTCCTTCTTGAATGCGATATTCTTCTCCATCAGCTCCTGGAGCTCCATCTGGCGTTTCTGTAATATCGTTTGAGGGAAGTCACGCTGTCCGTCCAGGAACTCCTCATATTTCTTATTAAACTCGTCCTCCACTCGTTTCTGCTCTGCCGCATACTGCTCCTGCAGTGCTTGCATTCCGCTCTCTACAAAGGCATAGTCATCCATTGACTGGATGATGGTGTCATAACTAAGAAAGCCAAATTTCAGCACCGGCTCTGTAGTCTGAGCCGATGCTGAAAGTGTAAAGACGGTTAATAAAAGGAATAAAAACCGTTTCATATCCTAAGATGTTTTGTTTATTTCAATCCTAACTTGGTCTTAACCTGAGAAGTTACATCCGTAGAGAGTGTAGAACTAATGTAGGGGATACCACCTGCATTGTCCATGATGTACACAAAGCCACCAGCCTGACCTACCTGCTTGATAGCATCCAGAACCTTAGTCTGAATAGCCTGCATTTTCTCAGACTGCTCCTTGGCAAGAGCCTGCTGGTTGTCCTGATAGGTCTGCTGGATTTTCTGGTACATATCCTGCAGTTCCTTCTCACGGCGCTCTTTGATATTTGCGGGCAGTGTAGACTGCTCCTTCTCGTAAGCCTCTGCCTTCTTCTGAAGTTCGTCTTGCATAGTCTTCAGGTCTGCCTCATAGGTCTTTGTCAGTGCCTCAATCTCTGTACGAGCTTTTGTGAATTCAGGCATTGCCTGAATGATCTCTTGGGAATTGACATGACCAAACTTCTGTGCGAAAGCTGCCATTGGAGCCAGCGTTAGCAACATAAAAAGTACTTTTTTCATTTTCTCGTTTTTTTTATTAATTAATATTTTCGATATTTCGATATTCGATGTTTCGGATTAATTCGAGTAACCAAGACGACTCAAGATCTCGCTGGAGATGTCGACCTTGGGGGAACCGAAGATGATGCCGCTGTCGCTGGCACGGTCAAGAACCAGTTGGTAGCCGCGTAAGTCTGCAATCTCACTCACAGCATTGTAAATCTCCTCTTGGATAGGAGACATCAGTGCTGTACGCTTCTTGAATAACTCACCCTCAGGACCGAAGTATTTTTTCTTCAGCTCAGAAGCCTCACGCTCTTTCTCCATGATAGCGTCTTGGCGAGCTTTCTTCTGTTCCTGAGAAAGGAACACCACCTCTTTCTGGTAATCCTTATACATGGTTTGTGCCTCTGTCTGGAGAGCCTCCACCTCAGCTTGCCATTTCTTCGATACCTGAGCTAACTGCTCATTAGCGCGCTCGTAAGCAGGGATGTTCTTGAGGATATAGTCCATATCCAACAGAGCAAACTTCTGTGCGTGCATTGTCATAGCTGATGCACACAGCAGTATTAGCAATAATATTTTTCTCATTCTTCTTTTTATTATTTCGATATTCCGATATTCCGATTTAGAACTCTTGTCCTAAGATGAAGTGGAACTGGCTGCCACCTTTCTTGTAACTGCTACCACTATACACCTTGTCGAAACCATAAGCCCAGTCGATACCCATCAGACCCACCATGGGGAGGAAGATACGAACACCAACACCTGCAGAGCGTTTCATGTCGAAAGGATTAAACTTCTTGGTGTCTACCCAGGCATTACCACCCTCAAGGAATCCGAGTCCGTAGATAGTCGTGTTACCCAGCATGAACGGATAACGAAGTTCCAGTGTAAAGCGGTCGTAAGCATATGCATTGTAGTAAGCACTCGTTCCTGCTTGATAGGCTGCCGTATTAGAGATAGAACCGTTGTCATATCCACGCAGACCTATCGTCTCCTCTGCATAGCCAGAAGAATAGCCGCTCATACCATCACCACCGACATAGAATGTCTCAAATGGTGATTTCTTATATTTATTGTAAGAGCCCAATATGCCAAACTCAACACGTGTCATCAGCACTAAGCACTTCTGACCATTGGTCAGAGATGTGAAGGTACGTGACTTAAACTTCCACTTATGATATTCAATCCAGCGGTACTTATCCTGCTGTTCCTGTTCGAAGGTGGCAGAGGTGCGGTCGTTGGCAAGATTTTTATAGTCTTTATTATCGAAAGCTGACCAGGGTGGGGTAAGAGTGACAGATGCCATGAACTCTGAACCACGACGTGGGAAAAGCTGGTTGTCGGTAGAGGTACGTGAGAGTGTCACACCCAGGTTGATGTTGTTACAGTTACCATTGGAGACGATGAAGTAGTTCCAGTCACGCAGCATATAGCGAGTATATGACAAGGCGATGGATAACTGGAAATAGTCATCTGGCCAGCGCAGGCGTTTACCCCATCCGATAGAGAAACCGAACATCTGGATATATTTATCATCATCGAGCATGGCGTCATAGTTGTATCCATAACCTGTCGATCCCATTCCAGACATGTAGTTCCAGTAGTTGTTATAGAGACTGTTGTTACGATAGCTGCTGGAGATGTCTGTCTGCTTGGAATAGAAAGCACTGACATTGAGGGCATTTGGACGCTTACCACCAAACCATCCCGTGCTATAACCCGTAGAGATGGAACTATAGTATCGGCCATTCGTCTGGAGAGACAGTGATAATTGCTCACCATCACCGATAGGCATGATACCACGGTGCATCTTATTCTTACCAAAAAGGTTACGCATCGAGAAGTTGTTCAGTTTGATACCGACACGTCCAATGACACCCGTCTGTCCCCAACCCAGTGAGAACTCCAGCTGGTCGTTAGATTTCTGTTCCAGTTCCCAGTTGATATCTACGGTACCGTCCTCGTAATTGGGTTTGATATCCGGGTTCACTTTCTCGGGGTCGAAATAACCCATGGAAGCAATCTCACGGGCAGAACGCTGGATAGCATCTTTGGAGAACAGGTCACCCGGCTTGGTACGCAACTCACGGCGGACGACTTCCTCATAAAGGCGGTCGTTACCATAGATACGCACATTGCTGATATGTGCCTGTGTTCCCTCTTGTATACGCATCTCCAAGTCTATGGAGTCCCCTACGATATTCACTTCTGTAGGGTCGAGGTTATAGAAAAGATAACCATTGTTCCAATAGTAGTTGCCAATGGCATCCTCATCCTCTGACAAACGTTTCTTCAGTTGTTTCTGGTTATATACGTCACCCTTCTTCATGCCTAGGGCAGCATTCAGATAGTCTGTAGTAACCACGGTATTACCTACCCATGTGATGTTACGGATATAGTATTTCTGTCCTTCGTCAATCTTCACATAGACATTGACGTGTTTCTCATCATTGTTCCATACGGAATCCTCAAGAATCACCGCATCACGGAATCCCAGTTCATTATATTTCTCTATCAAGGCTTTCTTTGCCTCGTCATAGCGTTCCTGTGTGAACTTCTTTGCCTTGAAGATGTTTTTGAGTTTTCCTGCTTCATTAATCTTACCGAAGGAGCCTTTCTTAAACAACGAGCCCTTAATCTTGCTGGTCTTCAATTGCTTGTTGCCTTCAAAGATGATATTGCGTACCTTCATCTTGTCCTTCTTATCGATATTGACATCAAGAATCACCATATTCTTATCTGTCACGTCGTCACGCTGCACAATAGTGATTTCCGCATTCTTGAAGCCTTTGTCATCGAAATAACGCTTAGCGAGGATCTTAGCGCGGTCAATCATGTTGGGAGTAATTTGACTACCCTTCATGATGCCAAGTTTTGCCTCCATATCTTCACGTTCAGACTTCTTGATACCATTATAGTTGATGCGGCTGACGCGAGGGCGTGTAGCAAGATGAATACAAAGGTAAATCTTAGAGCCTACGATAGAGTCGGCAGTAATAGACACCCTAGAGAAAAGCCCGTGACGCCAATAGCGTTTCACCGCATCTGTAATCTCTGTTCCAGGAACCGTTATCGTCTGTCCGACGGAGAGACCAGAGAGACCTGTCAGGACATAGTCCTCATAGCCTTCTACGCCTTTGACAGCAATACCTCCTATCTCACAAGTCCTTGGGGTACCTGCATATGAAATGTCAGGATTCTTAATGACATCCTGTGCTTTCGTCTGCATGCCTATACCAAGCATGACCGTCAGTACTATGACTATCTTTTTGATATCTCTCATATTTTTTCTTCGTTTTCAACTTGTTCCTCTGTTTTGCCAAAACGGCGTTGACGCCTTTGATAGCTGGCAATAGCCTTATGAAGATCCTCCTCGCCAAAGTCCGGCCAGTAAGTGTCACAGAAATAGAACTCTGAATAGGCACACTGCCAGAGTAAATAGTTTGAGATACGGACCTCACCACCTGTACGAATAAGCAAGTCGGGATCAGGCATCCATGCCGTCCACAGATGCTTACTGATAGTCTCCTCATTGATATCGTCGGCACTCATCTTACCACTCTGAACCTCAAGAGCAATTTTCTTGGTAGCATTTACAATCTCCTGTTTCGAGGAATAGCCCATGGCTATCGTCATTGCCATACCGTCATACATCGCCGTTTCTTCTTCCATAGAGCGTAACTTATCTTGTACACTCTTAGGAAGCCGTTCGCGATCGCCAACCACGTGGAAGCTCACGTTGTTGTTGTGGAATAAATCCATCTTGATGAAACTGAGGACCAGTCCCATCAGCGCTTCCACTTCGTAAGCAGGTCTGTTGAAGTTCTCTATAGAAAATGCATAGACTGTCAGATACTTTACACCTAGGTTTGAACATATGGTAGTAATGGCCTCTAGGTTGTCAAGTCCTGCCTTGTGACCAAACGTGCGGTCTAGTCCACGGTCCATAGCCCAGCGCCCATTACCATCCATGATGATGGCAATATGCTCCGGTATGCGTGTCATATCTATTTCTTGTGCCATATCTTTATCAGTCTCTATCGTTATTACACGTCTTACATTTCGCCCAGATATCATAAGTAAGCGACAATCGCAGATGGCTGTAACAGTCGGTATTCTTAAAGAGTCCGCTACTTTTTATACCATAAGGGTCCTTTACACCGTCCAGCATATCGCTAGTCGTGAAATGCATCGTCCATTCCAGTGCGAGGTTTGTGCGGTTGCCTATCTTATACTTTACGCCAGCACCTATGGGGAGGTTAAAGGCGATTTCTGTCTTCTCGGGTTTTGCAAACGTGACTCCCATCCCTATATATATATAAGGTGTGATACGTTTTGCTCCCCGATATTCTTTTCCTGTGCCATAAGGCCAGAAGTTGTATTCATATCTCACTCCGACATCCACCAGTCCGTGATTGAAACTCATTTCCTCTGTGATGGGGAGGTATGTCTTGGCGTCTTTTGACGTACCTTTGATCTTACCATAGCTCACGTTCATTGCCACTGCCATGCGTGGGTTGAACTTATAACGTCCCAATAATGTGAACATCGGCTGCATATTCTTGAACGGGTTGCCGTTAAAGTCACCATAGTAGGTAACCAGACCTACTCCACCTCCAACCTCAGCACGATATTCAGGGTCTTCCTGTGCACTGAGTGAGACCGTCATGGTCAAGAGCAAGATAGATAACAGCGACTTTCTGATCATCAATTCTTATTCAGATTATTCCCACGACAACCTATTCAGATGCCCTTGCCATACCTGTCCATTACCACCTATGAGCCATATCTCTTTTCCATCTGTAGCAGCACAGAAGGGGAAGATCGCATCTTCTGAGAAGAAGACAGGTAGTTTGTAGGAAGAGGATTTTTTCCATATTAGACCATTGTCACGGCTTTGATAGATAGGGGTGTAGGCACCGTCTTTGATGCCCCAGGCAAGGATGCCGTCGTCATAATCCATCATGACAAGGTTCTCCATCTGTGGAAGTGCGAAAAGGTTATTGTCCATACGGCTCATATATACCCATTTCTCATCACCTTGCAGGTCATATTCCACAATTTTACGCCATACGGAAGAGATATCTGCGACACCCGCAGAAGTTCCGGCAATCAGAATATTGTCGGCATAGTAGGTCATATTGGCAGGATAGCAGACATAGGCAGTCTCTGTTGTGGGTAGCATTCCCGTATCAGTGTCTGTTAAGTCTTCTTCCCAAGTTACTCCGTTGTCATCTGACACCATCATCTTACCATCACTGGTCAGACCAAACAGCTCGTTATAGCTGGCGGCTATCAACTTGGTAACATCCACCGCAGCGTTGACAACTTCCCAAGACGTACCGTCATCTGACTTTATCAGTGCACCATTGGCAATCGTGAACAAGCTGTTGTTGAAGTTCAGAATATTGCTATAGGCATTTTTGTCATCCAACTCAGCAAGGGCTGTCCATGAGTTACCGTCTTTAGTAACATAACCCAGTGTCTTCTCATCCTTATTTCCATAGACAAAGAGTTGACCGTTGATGATTGTTGCCTTCATCTTATCCAAATCATAGATCTCACGGCTGTCGTTATGGGTTATCCAGATAAACTGCTCGCTGTCCTCCTTGTGGACATTCACCTCTACGGTATATGTAGTATGATTGACTCCGTTTGAAGCATAAACTTCAATCTTGCGGGGACGTGAGAAGTCCAAGCTGTCAGTAGAGCTATAGAAAAAGAGGGTGTCACCAGTCTCACTCAACAAATACGGTGTAGCATTGTTCAAAGTTGTGATGTAGGTGACCATATGCTTCACGTCGGTACCCATAGGAAGGGAATCTGTATTGAAGATGCGATGATTTACCTGATCGATACTGAACTTGTAGTCATCTCCATCAAAAGTGGTCTTATAGATAGAGTCCGCCCCTGTAGAGGAAGTGGTATGATGATATCTGTTCAGTGTCCCGAAATAAAAATTAGTGATGGCAGTGTCGCTATACAACGTACTATTGGAACTGTCGTCTGACTTCATGCATGATGCCAACAGCAATACGGCTGTAAACAATGCACATACGGTCTTTATAAGTTTATTCATTTGATTACGTTCAATTTTGGGTGCAAATTTACTCACAATTCTGCAAATAGCCACATTTTTCTACCTTTTATTAAGTTAATTATATGATAAAATGCCATATTTTAGATTTTGTAAACAAAAAAAAGAGCGCGGTATGAATCACTCACTCCGCGCTCCTTCCTAACGGATGTTGGTTTTTATAAGAGTGATAACACTCAATATTGTCGCAATAACTACCGACACCAACACGACCGTTGTTTGAAAATCTAATAACATAATCTTTACCTTAAATCTATTAACTACTAACCTAATGAATAACAACGTAATCGTCTCGATTACATGTGCAAAGGTACGAAGAATTTGGCAATTCCCACACTTTTGTTATAGATTATTTGGTCTCTTTAAATCTCTTTTTGACTTACATCAAAAAAAGTTGACCATGCCTTTCGGCACAGCCAACTTATCTGAGATTGGACACAGATGCAATCTTAGAGCTTTGGACCAGCAGCAACAAGTGCCTTACCTGCCTCGTTGCCCTCGTACTTCTTGAAGTTCTTGATGAAGCGACTAGCCAAATCCTCAGCCTTCTTGTTCCACTCTGCTGCATCAGCATAGGTGTCACGAGGATCGAGGATATTGGTATCTACACCCTCCAGCTCTGTAGGAACCTCGAAGTCGAAGTAAGGAATCTTCTTCGTAGGAGCCTTCAGGATAGCACCACCGAGGATAGCGTCGATGATACCACGGGTATCGCGGATAGAGATACGCTTACCCGTTCCGTTCCAACCAGTGTTTACGAGATATGCCTTAGCACCGCTCTTCTCCATGCGCTTTACAAGCTCCTCAGCATACTTGGTAGGATGCAACTCGAGGAATGCCTGTCCGAAGCAAGCAGAGAAAGTAGGAGTAGGCTCTGTGATGCCGCGCTCAGTACCAGCCAGCTTAGCTGTGAAACCAGAGAGGAAGTAGTACTTGGTCTGCTCTGGTGTCAGGATAGATACTGGAGGCAGTACACCGAATGCGTCAGCAGAGAGGAAGATGACGTTCTTTGCCTCTGGACCTGCACTCTTACCATTTACTTTCTTAGCAATCTTCTCGATGTGCTCGATAGGATAAGATACACGTGTGTTCTCTGTTACGCTCTTGTCAGCGAAGTCAATCTTACCATTGGCATCAACGGTAACGTTCTCCAACAGGGCGTTACGACGGATAGCATTGTAGATATCAGGCTCGCTCTCCTTGTCCAGGTTGATGACCTTAGCATAGCAGCCACCCTCGAGGTTGAATACACCCTCGTCGTCCCATCCGTGCTCATCATCACCAATCAGCAGACGCTTAGGATCGGTAGACAGTGTGGTCTTACCTGTACCAGACAGACCGAAGAAGATTGCGGTGTTCTTACCCTCCATGTCAGTGTTGGCAGAGCAGTGCATAGAAGCGATACCCTGCAGAGGCAGATAGTAGTTCTGCATAGAGAACATACCCTTCTTCATCTCACCACCATACCATGTGTTGATGATGCACTGCTCACGAGAAGTAGTGTTGAAGGCTACACAAGTCTCTGAGTTCAGACCCAGCTCCTTGTAGTTCTCAACCTTTGCCTTAGAAGCGTTGTAGATAACGAAGTTAGGCTCGAACTTCTCCAGTTCCTCAGCGGTAGGCTGGATGAACATGTTCTTTACGAAGTGAGCCTGCCAAGCAACCTCTACGATGAAACGAACGGCAAGGCGGGTAGCCTCGTTGGCACCGCAGAATGCATCAACAACATACAGCTCCTTGTTGCAGAGCTCTTTGATGGCAATCTCCTTCACCTTTGCCCAAACCTCCTCGCTCATGGGGTGGTTATCGTTTTTGTACTCCTCAGTAGTCCACCATACCTTGTCCTTAGACTGCTCGTCGCAAACAATGTACTTGTCCTTAGGAGAACGACCAGTATAGATACCAGTCATTACGTTAACAGCGTTCAGCTCGGTGTTTACACCTTTGTCAAAACCAGTCAGCCCAGCCTTTGTCTCCTCCTCAAAGAGGTACTCATAAGATGGGTTGTGAGCAATCACGGTAGAACCAGTGATGCCATACTTTGTCAAATCTAACTTTGCCATAAACTTTACTATTTAATTGAATTTACTATTACCTATTTAATTTTGCGCTGCAAATTTACAAAGAAAATAGGAATAAGGAATTAGGAATTAAGAATTATTTGCTTTAGTAAGTTTGTTTTTTGGTTAAAGTATCAAAAAAAGAGGGTGGTTGTTCTATTTTTGTCACTTTCACTTTGCAAAAACCAAAAGGAGTTTGTACCTTTGCAGTAATTTAAACACCTAAGACATCCATGAAAGTAATAAATTTTGCAGAAGAGAACAGTATCATCAACCATTATATGGCTGAGCTGCGTGACAAGAACTACCAAAAGAACCGTTTTACGTTCCGCCATAACGTGGAGCGTATCGGTGAGATGATGGCATATGAGATTTCCAAGACATTGGAGTACAAACCCAAGACCATCAAGACTCCCTTGGGAACCACTGATATTCCTTTGATGAAAGAGGAGGACATGGTCATCGCCACCGTCCTTCGTGCGGGTCTTCCTTTCCACCAGGGCTTCCTCAATGTCTTCGACGGTGCCGACAACGCCTTTGTCTCTGCCTTTCGTATGTATCTCAACCGTGAGCATACGGAAGTGGGAGTACATGCAGAGTACATTGCCACTCCCAGTGTAAGGGGCAAGACATTACTTATTGTAGACCCGATGCTTGCCACGGGTGGTAGTCTTGCTGCCGCTATAGAAGCATTGATGCAGGCAGGTAAGCCAAAGACGATTCACGTCTGCTGTGTGATTGCTGCCCCTGAGGGCATCGAGGTGGTAAAAGAGGCCTTACCGGAAGGCTCTACCATTTGGTGTGCCGCTATTGACGAGGGCATGAACGACCAGAAATACATCGTACCGGGCTTCGGAGACTGTGGTGATCTCTGTTTCGGTGAGAAACTGCAATCTTTCCGTAAGATAGCAGACAAGAATAGATAAGAAAAAAAACAAATAACAATTAAATAACGAAAGCTATGAACAAAAATGAGAAATTTGTCATCACGATTAACCGTGAGATGGGAAGTGGTGGACGCACCGTAGGTCGTAAGTTAGCAGAGAAACTGAATGTAGAATTTTGCGACAAGGCGCTCATCAGGGCTTTGACGGAAAAGTACAATCTATCTACAGAAGAGGTAGAAAGGTTGAAGGGTCGCAGCCATTCATGGTGGCGTGATCTTCTTAATCGTTTAAGCGAGGGACAGGGTATGATGCCCACCGGACAGATTCCTGCAAAACTTGACATTCCCACTACCGAGGAGATTTTCAAAGTGGAGACAGAGATTCTGAAGGGTCTTGCAGAGACAACATCGTGTGTCATTACAGGTCGTAGCGGTTTCTTCGTGTTCCGTAATGAACCTAATCACTTGAGTATCCTTGTCCAGGCTTCCAAGCCCCATCGTATTGAACGCGTGATGCGTAAGCAGAACATGACGGAGGAAGAGGCTATCAAGACTATTGAGAAGGTCGATAAGATGCGCGAGAACTATATCCAGAAGTACACAAATTCTTCTCGTTATGACACTCGCAACTACGACCTCGTTATCTCTGCCGATGGCAAGACTGAGGACGAGATCGTAAACCTCATCTTGCAGTACATTGGATAGAATTCTTATACCAAAAGGATAAAAAGAGAAGGCATCCCAAACGGATGCCTTCTCTTTTTTACTATTTTACCTCCCAAATATCATTGGTTTCGAGGAGTTCTGAGAAATTATGATATTTCTTCTGTGCGCTGACTTCCTCTATTTGAGCATGTACAGCCTCATCGTAGGTGGGAGCATCCACATCGCGAATCACACCTAAAGCTATGGGGAATCCATCTCCATTACCCATCAAAGCAAGCTTCAGTTGGAGTGTATTATCCTCGCAATGAGCATCGTGAATAAGTACGTCTTTCAGCGTGTATCCGTCTTCACCCAGACGAACCACCTTCAATCCGAAGCCTTCCTGGACAAGTCCGAACTCATTATTCTCTCCAAAGACGAGTTTCTCTCCATGTTTCACATAGATGGCGTTCTTCTTGCGTCCTTCCTTGTTATATACACTCTCATGAGCTCCGTCATTGAAGATAACACAGTTCTGCAAAATCTCACAGACGGCAGCACCCTTATGCTCGTAGGCAGCCTTCAGGATCTCGATGGTTCCAGGAGAATCAGTAGCGACGGCACGGGCGAAGAAATGTCCACGGGCACCAAAACATAGCTCTGCGGGACGGAAAGGATCCTCTACAGTACCATAAGGGCTCGACTTAGAGACGAAGCCACGGGGTGATGTAGGAGAATACTGACCTTTCGTCAGACCATATATACGGTTATTGAGCAGGATCATGTTCAGGTTGATGTTACGACGATTGGCATGGATGAAGTGGTTACCACCGATGGCAAGTCCGTCACCGTCACCCGATACCTGCCAGACGGTCAGGTTGGGATTAGCCACCTTGGCACCTGTGGCAATAGCTGCCGCACGACCATGAATCGTGTTCATACCATACGTTGCCATATAGTGTGGCAGACGGCTGGAGCATCCGATACCAGAGATAACGGCTGTGTCATAAGGAGCCACGCCAATCTCTGCCAATGCTTTATGCAGTGATGCCAGGAAGAAGTGGTCACCACATCCAGGACACCAACGGGGTTGTCCTTTCTTGAAATCTTGTGCTGTATATGTACTCATAGCTTTACTTCTTTAAAATATCCTCAAATGCGTTGACTAACTCTTCCACTACGAAAGGCTGACCCTTAACCTGGTTGAACTGTTCCGGAGTAAAGTTGTCGACCTTCATACGCAGATAGGCGGCAAGCTGTCCCATATTCTGCTCAGCCACTACCACCTTCTTGTATTTCGAGAGAATCTCAGCTGTGTTCTGGGGTAATGGATTCAAGTACTTAAAGTGGGTCTGTGCCACTTTATAGCCTTTCGCACGAAGCTCATCCATGGCAGAGTGCAGGTGTCCATAGGTGGAACCGAAGCCTACTACAAGCAGGTCGGCATCATTCACGTCACCCTCTACCTCCAAGTCTGGTACCTGTATGTTGGCAATCTTCTGCTGACGCAGACGAGTCATCAGGTCGTGATTCTCTGGGTTGGTAGAGATAGCACCCGTATCCGAGTCTTTCTCCAGTCCTCCGAGGATATGGGTGAAGCCCTCACGACCAGGTACAGCCCAGTAGCGGGTTCCGTTCTCTGCACGCATATAGGGTGTCCACTTCCCTTTCAGTTCCTCAGGAACATAAGGAGGATTGATCGCATCAAGTTTCGCCATCTCCGGTAGTTTGAAAGCACCGGAGCCGTTGGCGATGTAAGCATCGGTCAAGAGTACGACAGGTGTCATGTGCTCCAAAGCGATCTTACAAGCCTGATAAGCAGCGTCGAAGCAGTCGGCAGGACTGGTAGCTGCCAGTACGGGCATCGGGCTCTCACCATTACGTCCGAAGAGCACCTGCAGGAGGTCGGTCTGTTCCGACTTGGTGGGGAGTCCTGTTGCAGGACCGCCACGCTGTACGTCGAGTACGACGAGTGGCAGCTCCATGATGACAGCAAGGTTCATCGCCTCAGACTTCAGGCAGATACCGGGACCGGAGGTAGAGGTGACACCCAGTGCACCAGCGAAGGAGGCTCCTAAGGCAGAGGCGCAGCCACTGATCTCATCCTCACACTGTACGGTGGTCACGCCCAATGACTTGTGCTTGGACAACTCATGCAGCACGTCTGTGGCAGGAGTGATAGGGTAAGAACCCAGATAGAGTTTCAGTCCTGCCTTCTCCGCAGCAGCGATAAAACCGTAAGCCGTTGCTTTGTTACCGGTGATATCCATATAGCGTCCGGGCTCCTTCTCTTTTGTCTCAATACGATAGACATTGATGGCAGAGGAGTGGGTGTTATGTCCATAGTCATAACCAGCCTGTACGACCTTGATGTTATTCTCTGCAATAGCTGGTTTCTTGGCGAATTTGTCTTTCAGGAAGTTGTTGACCAGTGAGAGGTCGCGGTCAAAGAGCCAGCAGACCAGTCCGAGGGCAAACATATTACGGCACTTCAAAATGGCTTTGTTATCCATTCCCGTATCAGCGAGACAGTCCTTCACCATTGTGGTCAAGGGGCACTGGATGACACGGTCGGGGTCGATGCCCAACTCACCCAGGTAGTCCTCACTTTTGAACTCAGCTTTCTTCAAGTCATTAGGACCGAAGGAGTCGGTGTCGATGATGATGGTAGCCTGTGGCTTAGAATACTTCAACTGTGTCTTCAGGGCAGCAGCGTTCATCGCTACCAGCACATCACACTTGTCACCTGGCGTATACACCTTACCGGCACCGATATGTACCTGGAAGCCACTCACACCAGTCAGTGAACCTTGCGGGGCACGGATGTCGGCAGGATAGTCGGGAAACGTAGAAATACCATTACCTACGGTGGCACTCACCGTAGAGAAGATGTTACCGGCGAGCTGCATACCGTCACCGGAGTCACCTGAGAAGCGTACAACCACTTGGTCGAGCTCTTTTACTTCTAATTCAGCCATAATAGATATCTAATGAATTCTTTTCCTTATTTAAAAACGGTTGCAAAGTTCGCAAATATTCATTGAATAGCCAAACATTTTGCAATAAAAATGCAGTTCCCACCTATTTTTTAAGGAAGGAACTGCATGATTATACAAAAAATCTTATTTCAACAGACCTTGTATGAATGACCATTCACTCTCATACGATTTCACTTTGATGAGAGCCTGGTGTGTGACGATATACTCGGAGAGTCCCTCATGGCTGGCTCCCTCATGCCAGTCGTAGGTATAGCCTAATTGGGTCCAAGGCAGGGGACTGTCATCCTCATAGGCAGAGGCAAAGCTATAGCGGTACCACTCTCGGAAGTTGGTCTCACCCACCGTGTAGGTGGTATCCGCATAGGCAGGAAACTCGAGTCCTGCTGATGTGGTGGTGATATCGGGGTCGTGGGCTGGACGGAACATATAGCTGGGGTCGGCATAGAACTGCACCATGATATTATAGTCACAGTCCGGACTCAGTCCATACATCTGTATCATTCGCATGTGGGCAGCCACGCTGTCAAGTCCTTCGTAGGCAGCCTTCTTGCGTAGCCAGTCAACAGGCAGTGTAGCCCAGGTGCCCAGTTCCCGGTCGATACGATAGACGCCCTCTTGTCCAAAGAAGCGCTGCAGACGGCTGGAGTCTACCAGTGTCACCAGCAGCACCATGTCTTTCCCGTCAATGGTTGCCCATTCCTCTCCCGGAGTACCTTTCTTCACAGGCATCAGGTTCTTGGAAATCTTTGAGGCATCCAACTGTTTCGCATCCTTTATGGCAGCATCCAGTTGTGCCAAGAGCAGCGAGTCATTCTCATACCATGGGGTAGAGTCTTCTGCTATGTTTGTCTGTGCTTGCTTATTACCACAAGCACAGACTGTCAGCAACACGACAAATAGTCCTATCAAATTTCTCATCATATCCGTTGTTTAAAGTTCTTCTTTCTGGTCTTTCTTTTTGGCAGTGAAGAAACGCTCTCCATCCGTAATCAGCCATCCGTGGTTGTTCGTCTTACGAAGCGTCAGATACCCCTGTGGGCTGTCTGCACCTGAGCTGATGACATGCAGACGTGCATAGGTTGATCCGTCGAGGGTATAGAGAGGTTCTGCATGCTGTTCCACTACGGTCACCTTATAAGGAGTGGTCGGAGTGTAAAGGTTAGAGGGAGAGGAACCGGCAAAGAAACTGCGGAGACCGTTGACAACAGGGTAGCCATTGGTGTCCTTACCCACCAGATCGCTCTGTGCCACTTGCTGCATATTGAGATTAGAGACCAGTGAGATACCATTCATGCCAACAGTTGCGGTATGGGTACGCAGGTAATTGATCATCTCCCATGCATCAGCACTGTTGTCTGCGATGCGGTTCAGACAGCAGATAAATAAAGCTGTCACGAAATATTGTGACTCGAAATATTTACGGTTGTCCACCTCCAAGGTCTTCAGTTCCTCGATATTACGGGGTAGCGCATTGAAGGTGAAGGTCACCTGCTTCTTGCCGTTGGTCCAAGTCCCCTCTTCAGAACTAACGGTAATGGTCTGAATCGGTTGTGAATAGGCAGACACCTTCTTGATGGCAAGTGTACCATCCGTCTTTGCCAAAGTGAAAGCTGTCTTGTCATTAGGGGTATTGCCAATATAGAAATAAGCATTCTCATCCACATTCCCCGACTTACTGCCATGAGTGAAAGGCAGGGTACCTTTGAAGTCGATGTAGTCGTAGGCAGGGTTGAAAAATGTCTTGCCATCAGCGGCATACTGCTTGACAAGATCCAGATTCTCTGAGAACTGGACACGGAAATAGTTCACACTTTGTGCAGAAACAGTAGCAGCAGCTATTGTTAAAGCCATGGTTACAAAAATCTTTTTCATAATGATATGGTGTTTTAGTTTTTATTTTTTGAAGAATTTAAGGGCTTTGCCGCCTACTCTCACGATGTAGACACCCGTTATCAGATGACCCACGGCAATCGTGGTGGTTCCGTTAGCCACGGGAGCCGCTGCCATCTTCTGGCCTCGCATGTCATAGACGACGGCATTTGTGGCATCCCCACAGCCAGAGAGTTTCAGTTCAAAATGTACTGGTGTCATCAGACGGAGCATCGGCTCCTCCTGCTCACCACCCGTTTCAACCTTAGGTTGCTCGATGGCGGTCTCTGTGTCCCGGAAGAAGGTGACATGGCTGACATCCGTCAGACTACCTCCCTCATGCAGCACTACCTCGAAGCGGCCATTGGCATCAACATTCACCAACATGGCGACATTGCTCATCGGCTGACTGTCACCCTTGTCGGTCTTCAACCATAGTGGTCCCGTTCCTGATGGCGTAGGCTCCTCACCCTCTTGATAGGCGACGAAACCACCAGACTCCTTGCTCAGACCACGGGCAAAACGTACCTGTTTGACACCTGTGGCACCCTCGCCTTCACGGGTCACCACCTCGAAGAGTCCCGTCTGGTCGACATATGCCAACAGAGATACGCGGCTCATGGCGATAGAGTCGTTCTTGTCGGTTATCAAACACCATGGACCAGTACCCTGTTCTGGGGTAGTGGTTTGTCCTGCTGTTATCTTCTGGAAACCACCTGCCGTCTTCGAGTCGCCATGGGCAAAACGCACATACTTTGCTCCAGTCACATTAGCACCATCGCTGACGACAACCTCGAAAGCATTGCTGCCATCGACATTGGCAATCATCTGCACACGGCTCATGGCGATGGTGTCGTTCTTATCGGTAATCATACACCAAGGGTTATAGCGGTTGGGGTCTGTCGTACTGCCACCCTCTCCGCTAATCGGTTTGAAACCGCCACTGTCGTTGCTCTTCCCTCGTCCGAAACGAGCGGTGGACACTCCCACCTTATTGGCACCATCAGTGGTCACGACCTCAAACTGGCTGTTCCTGTCGACACTTGCCAGCATCGCCACACGACTCATCGCTATGGAGTCACCTGCATCTGTTATCAGACACCAAGGTCCTGTCTCCGTGATGACGACAGGCTTATCGTCAGCAGGAGCCACATAGTCTGACTCGTGCATCTCGAAGGTGATACTCTTCACCCCCACGGCTCCCTGCCCCTCACGGACGACCACCTCAAAGGCAGCCTGTCCGTCGACAGCAGCAAGCATCGCCACACGAGCCATCTCGATATACTGTCCTTGGTCTGTCTTCAGACACCACTGGGACACAGATTGTGCGCATACATTATTATAAGCACATAGCCCCAGCAAGATGGTTAAAATAAATAATTTTCTCATAGGCATCTGTTCCTATATGGTCATTCTTCTACTAATTCACCGTCGTCACCCATGAGGTCGCCAGGATGGAGTCCTGCCTCTATTGTCTCCTCACTCTTGATCAGCTCCAAGTTCGTCTGCTCAATGATGTTAAGTTTGATGGCAGCATTATCCGTACCAGGTTTGTACCATGGCTTCTTACTGAAATAATCTCTCAAGTCCTTCGACTTGAAAGTATATCCATGACGGGCAAGGATGGCATTACGCATCAGGCGAAGCTGTTTCCTTGGGATATTCATCAGGTAAGGGGTGTTCAACAACGTGTTGTTGATGACATTCTCCCAATTGGCATTGATCAGGTCTGCCTGCTGCGCATCGCAGTTCTTCTCATTGTCGGGTGTCAGCACCATCGTCCACATCGCATCACCATTAGGTTTGCGGACGGCAAGGAAATACATACCGTCCTTGCGGACATACTGCACACGACTGTTCCATTCTGCGTCACGGATAGGACATTCCTCTGCCTGCCGACTGGGGATAATCTTATACTCACCAGCCTTCCCCGCTACTTTCTCAAGGGTCAACTCTTCATATTGTGAGGTCGTCATATAGGCATAGGTCCCCATTCTCACCTCCTGGACGGTATACAGTTTTTGTCCGTCCCAGAACTTGTCTCCTTTCTTAATCGTCTGTCCCTGCACACCCAGTGTGGTTAGCAGGACTGTCAATAAGAGTAGTACTTTCTTCATATATTGTATCGTTTTTTAAAGTTTAGGCAAAATAGTAGAAACGGATGACATAGAATCCCTTGTGGTATTCCTCGTCGAGGACAGGTTTCTCCATGGACGTCAGGATACTGTAGTCACTGGTCGATTCTGCTTTGACAGTTCCGTTCGGCAGTTTCTGGTCAGCGATATGATAGTCACCGTTGATATCGACGATACCATACGCCAGTGCTTTCTCCATGAAGCGGTCGGCATCGGCTTTGTTCTTGAAGCACATGGCAGCCTGTTGGGAGGTGTCTGCCTGATAGTAGAAATAGCAGGCATGGGGTGATGTTGCTTTGAGGTCATAACCAAACTCCTGCTTCTCTCCCTTTTCGATGCCCCAGCCAAAGACATCTGCAGACATGTCGGCATCACCATCACCAGGGTCGTAAGCATGGTAGACAAAGGACAGTCCGCATTTCTTTGCTGTTTCCTTACCAGAACTCTTCAGCAGTTCCACGAAATCCCCGAAGTTCAGTTGGTCAAAGAACTGGTTGAAGGCTTGGTCGTCCTCATTAGGTGCTTCCACCACAGTAATGCTGTCCTGGCTTGCAAGGGCAGAGTCAGCACCCGCTGTGCTGCCCTCTGCCTGCGTGTTCTTGTTGCCGCATGCAACAACTATCAATGAAATGGTTAAGAATAAATAGGTTCTCTTCATATCTTGTTCGGTTTTGGTTTGTGGGCAAAGATACAATAATTGTCTCAAAGTTCCAAATTTTATTTCGAATTTTCCGCAAATTTAATCAAATCGATGTTCAGTTGCTCCAATAACGATAGCTTTATCTGGTCGTTGGATGCTGCTGGTTGATACCATGACTGCTTACCGAAGTAGTCCTGCAGGTCTTTCGACTCAAAGCGATAGCCGTGACGTGCCAGTATCTCGTTACGCATAATGCGGAGCGACTTCTTATCGTACTTGGCAAGGGGCTGGGAGTTCAGCAGGATCTGACTGGTAAAGGGAAAGCGTCCGTCATCATATAGGGTTCTCTTGAGCGACATATCAATGCCGTCACGCACCCACACATACGCTTCTGGGTCAAATGTGACACTATGGAGGATGATACCCTCCAAGGTGGGCTCTACCTCCCAGGTTCCCTCCAGTCTGTTGGTACCCTCCTTGGCTTGGGCGACGGTCACATGACCTGTCACTATTCCATTAAAGGTCACTACCTCATAACCTGATGCCACATCGTCAGCAGTTATATCATAAGCTCCCCACGACAACCTCAAGTCGTCTTTCGCAGAGGTGTAATTGCCATAGAAATGTCCAAGCCAACGCTTCTTGCCGAGTTTCTCAGCATCCCACTCCGACTCTTTCGACATCACAGCCTGCAACTGGTTCTTCTCGTTGTAGAAGCAGAGCACGTCCAGCTTTCTTTGTCTCAGATGGCGCACAGTGGCAATGTTACTATACTCGTTGACGTAATGGTTGGGACTATCCGCAACCCGATAGGTATCCTTCTTATCTGCCACAGGGACAAGTACGAACTCATGCTCCTCACCCTCCGCCATGGCATTCATCACAATTTTCCCATCAGCCTGCTGGTCAGCGGAATACACGAGCCAACCATTATACCAGTTGCCTCCGTTGATCTGTGCCTGTGCGCCAAGCACAGCGCACAGACACAGCAATAGGGTTGTTATTACAGATTTGTTCATAGTTTATTTCTTAATTGTTCCAAGGTACTTTACAGTATTTATAAGTGCTTTGACATCTTCGTTGCTTTCGAAAATCTCTAAACCTGAAGGACCGTCATTAAAAAATCTTACTGGTCTAACCTCAACACTAGCATAACGCTGTATAGTTTCGATATTTGGAACATTCTCAAAAAATATATTCAACTCAAAACCTGTTTTAGTATCATACCACGCATCATAGTTGCCTATCTTCAACTCTTTGAAACTCGGTTCTTTCTTATGCCTTTCTTTCATTTCGTCGTAACCGTATTCATGCATATGAATAAAAAGCTTCCAGTTGCCCTTCTCGCTAGTTACAGAAAATCCATTATCGCCACGTTCTGCCACTTTGATATCTTGATCTGTAGGATAGGTGAATTCAGCAGACACAAGCATATCTTCACCCTCTCTGGTTTTCTCTTTTATGATAATTTTGCCTTCTGTTGCCTCGTCAACTTGTTCCTCAGCAACTGCCGCAGAGTCTGCACCCTCACCATTTGCCGCACTCTTGTTACCACACGATGCCACGAACAGCCCTGCTGCTACGATAGCGATACTGAATAATACTTTTTTCATAACACTTTTGTTTTAAATGGTTAAACACTTTATTTATTATTGATCAGTTTTTGTATCTTCTGTTCGATGAGCTTCTCGATTTCCGGTTCCATCTGCTTCAGCTTCCTGTCCACCATCCGTTCCACCACGCCTTCCTGTTCCATCAGGTAGTCAAGGTAGTCGAGGGAAAATTGCTTCGCCTCATGGTTACGGTCCGTTGTGCCCATTGCAATCAGTTTCAAGTTTCTGGTTGCAAAAGTACAACAAAACAACACAAAGTCGGTTGTTTAAATCTTCCAATTAGTTGTTATTTTCTTCCAAAATGTAGAAAAGGTATCGAGTAATTCAGATTTTCTTCATGAAATGAAAGATAATATGACTTTTTTGATTATCTTTGCGCCAAACAACTAAAAATATGGAACTACGCCAGATTATTCACAAAATAATTATGCCCAACAGCAAAAAGAAGTGTTACAAGCTGTATGACCTCCTGATGCTGATAGCCATAGTAGTAGGAATCTTTCCACTGATGTTCAGAACACATATAAAGCTGTTTTGGTACTTTGACCTGTTTTCCTCATTATGCTTTATCGTGGATTATATCCTTAGGTGGGTAACGGCAGACTTTGATTCCAAGCACAAGAAATGGGTAGCCTTTGTCGTCTATCCGTTTACCCCAATGGCAATTATTGACTTGCTTTCTATTCTTCCTGTCTTCAATTTACTAAATCCTACCTTCAAAGTTGTACGAGTCTCCCGGTTACTTAAAATATTACGGATATTTAAGATTGTCAGATACTTCAAGCCCCTTGAGATTATCCTGGCTGTTGTGCGTAAGCAAAGTAATATCCTGCTGACGGTTTTGTCGTTAGCCTTATTTTATATCTTCTTTACGGCACTCATCATGTTCAATGCGGAAGAGGATCTCAACCCTGAGACAGGAGAGTACCTATTCAAGAATTTCTTCGATGCCTTCTATTGGGCTGCCTGCACATTAACAACCGTCGGATATGGAGACCTGTATCCTATTTCCACTATAGGAAGGGTCATCAGTATCATGTCCTCTATGATCGGTATTGCTATTATCGCCTTGCCATCTGGTATTATCACGGCAGGTTACATGGATGAGTTAAGAAACAGGAAGAAAGACAAGCATAAGAATAATAAGGAAACAGAAGGTGATAAGAAATAAGTTTGTACCCACCAATTATTCAATCAAATAATTGGAGTGACACCGTCTGAGTATATCAAGAAACGGGAGTAGTTCTGCGTTTTACCAACTCTATCGCTTCCTTGCCTGTCAGGTGCTCGATGTCAAGACGGATGGCAAGCATACGACTGAGACCGTGTTCCAGCTCTTTCTGTAGTGCCTCTTCCTGATGGGGATTGTATTTGTTGCCAAGGATTCTGGCGATGGCAAGTTTCTCCTCCTCATCCTCAACGATATGGATTCTGCCAAAGGCAATCACACTACGGAAATAGGTGGTGTACTCGGCTGGCTTCACGTTATCCTGGTCAATGACGCAGAAGGAAGCCTTGTCACACGTCCTGATGGCATCCACCTTGTGACCAGCCAGGGCACTGTGGAAATATAGTTTCCCGTCATCATAGACATAGCTGATGGGGACAGCATACGGATAGCCTCCATCCCCCAGTAAAGCCAAAGTGCCGGAGGTTGCCTTTTTCAGGATGCCAATGCTCTCTTCGTCTGAAAGCTGCTGGCGCTGACGTCTCATCTTTCTGAATCCCTGTGTACTCATTTTACGATTCAATGTACTTTGTTGCAAAGTTAGTCAATTCTGATTAATTCACGCAAATAATTCCATCATTTTCTTTCATTCCTCCATCTTTTTTCGTAACTTTGATGTCTTCGTCATCGAACTTACTCTGTCTCGGCAAAAAAAATGAATAAATTCTTTTGTTTTGCTCTCGACTTTTCGTAACTTTGCAAAAGTATCTTCAAAATAAGAGATTATGGAACAGAGAAGAACAACACTAGAGTTTATCACTTCGTTGGATGAGGTGGAGAACATCGTGTTGCCACCGAATTGGTAATAATAACATCATTTATTTATATAGAACAAAGATGAAAAAGAGGTATCTATGGATGCTGGCTGCCATCCTGACAAGTGGTTCTGTGCTGGCAGCGTGCAACAACAATGACGACAAAGACAACAAAACGACAGTAGACGTGACGGTGCTCACGGAGTGGCAGGCAGGAAAGACGGTCTCAAATGAAGTCGTGGAAGCCTACGGAGGTGTTGACAAGTGTTTCGCTGCGGAGCCTATCCCCGATGGTGTATGGGCGAGGATGCAGGGAAAGACTTATAAGGAGAATCCGCACATCGGGCGTGGTGACCTGCGCCATATCCGTGCACTGCACTGGGACTATGACCATCAGATGCATGTTGGTGAGATGATCTGTAACAAGGAGATTGCTGACCGCGTGACACGTATCCTACGTCAACTCTTCGATGCGAAATACCCTATCCAGCGGATGCTGCTGCCCGATGTCTATGGTGCTGATGACGAGACACAGATGCGTGACAACAACACGTCGTGTTTCTGCTATCGCGTCGTCGCTGGCTCCACCAAGCTCTCAAAACATGCCCGTGGACTGGCTGTGGACATCAACACACTCTATAATCCCTACTACAAGGACAGAGCTGACGGCACCCGCTTCATCCAGCCTGCCACGGCAGCTGAGTATTGTGACCGCACGAAGTCATTCTCCTATAAGATAGACCATAACGACCTCTGTTTCAAGCTCTTCACCGAGGCAGGCTTTGAGTGGGGCGGTGACTGGAAAACGTGTAAGGACTTCCAGCATTTTGAACTGAGGGAGTAGCGAGAGCAGAGCCAAACTCGTTTGAGCTCTGCCGAGTCACGACCGAAGTCGAACGTAGTTCAACTTATCGAGTAAGCGAGAGCAGAGCAATGCTATAAAATAGAGCGAGAGATTTAAAATGACAGGAGACAGGCAATACATACAAGGACTCGATGAATACATTCGTCAGGGTGAGCCACAAAAGCAAGAAAGAGGACGGGTCTGGCAGACAGCTATCGGACTGCAAGAGGTAGATGGTCTGAAGACCTCTCCTTACTTGTTGGAAACAGCACTCAGACACATCGATGGCGACATTACTATCAGTGAGGTCAAACAGCTCATTGACAGCTACTACAAGTCGCAATCTGGACATAGAGCAGTCGAGGATGAACGAACGGAGGAGGCAGATAAGGTCTCTGCCCGTATCACAGAGTTACTGCAGGAGCAGACTTTCAACTTCTCACCAGCCCAGTTAACTTCCATTCATCGCCGCCTCTTCGCAGGAATCTATAAGTTTGCCGGTCAAATCCGTGACTATAATATCACCAAGCAAGAATGGGTGTTGCGGGGCGAAACGGTCTTTTATGCAAGTGCTGACACCATCAGCGAGACGCTAGACTACGACATGGGGCAGGAGCGACACTATAGTTACGAGGGTAAAAGCATTGACGAAGCCATCAGTCATCTGACTCGTTTTTGTGCCAACCTCTGGCAGATTCATGCCTTTGGTGAGGGTAACACCCGCAGCACAGCCGTCTTTATGATAAAGTATCTGAAAACATTGGGTTTCAAAGTAACAAACGACCTCTTTGCTACCCACTCCTGGTACTTCCGTAATGCCTTGGTACGTGCCAACTATAGCAATCTGCAAGAAGGAATCACAGAGACCACTATCTATTTGGAACGTTTCTTCCGCAACATGTTACTTGGTGAAACAACGCCACTTCGCAATCGTGAAATGCACTTAGACTGGAAATCTGAAACAGACAGCAAAAGTGCAAAAAGCGATTTCCAAAGTGCAAATCCTGCACCCTCGCTGTCTCCAAAGTGCAAAAATTGCACTTTGGAAGAGATTGCCGTTCTCCGCATTATTCACCGAGAACCTACGGTAACCCAGAAATATATCGCCTCAGAGATTGGTAAGTCAGAGCGTACCGTCAAATCCATCACTTCCCGTTTGCAAGAAAAGGGAATTCTTATCCGCAAGAACGGAAAGCGTAATGGCTATTGGGAAATATTAAAATAGAATTAAGATGATGAAAAAGGTAATTAACACCAGTGCAGCACCTGCTGCCATCGGACCGTACAGTCAGGCCATTCAAGTAGGGAATCTCGTATATACATCAGGACAGATTCCCATCGACCCAGCAACAGGCTCATTCGTTGAGGGCGGCATCAAGGAGCAGACCCGCCAGTCGCTGAATAACGTGAAGGCGATTCTGCGTGAGGCAGGTCTCAGCATGAGTGATGTCGTCAAGACCACCGTGTTCATGGCAGACATGAATGACTTTGCTGCCATGAACGAAGTGTATGCGGAGTTCTTTGTTGAGTCCTATCCTGCACGTTCAGCAGTAGCCGTCAAGACACTGCCGAAGGGTGCGTTGGTGGAGATAGAAGTGGTTGCTTTCAAAAACATATAACCATATAACATGATGTGGCTCAAATGCCGATGTACAAAGGGATTGAAGTATGTTATATGTTGCCCAAACATGTAACATACATATAACATACTTATAACATAACTTATGCACTCTTGACCGGAATCACCAGATAATGAGGACGATTATTGTACGACAGGTGTTCAATTCCAAGTTCTTTCATGGCGAGCCCCAGATGTATCTTGGTGCTGCGGTCACTTTTGACGGAAGGATACTCCGCTTGGATGATTTGTAGGATCTGTCTGCTGCTGAGTTTTTGGGCATTCTCACGCTCTCCCGGTTTTCTGAAACATGTCCTTACTATCTCGGCAATGTCTTTCTGCTCCATGTAGTTGAGGTTCAGTTCCTGGATGCGCTTCACCTCTTCATTATTGAACCAATAGGGTACTTTTAATTCCCTAATCTCATGGAGCACTTGTGCATACAACTGCTCGTAGTCAATCTCACTCTCGTTGTCGATGAGTTGTCCTTTGGGTATCGTCAGACAGATGTACCGTCGACTGCCCGTGGCATCCGTCAGCGGATGGGGATTGTTGGTGGTGGCGACGAAGGAGGCAAACCTTGGACGGTCTTCTTGCGAGCAGCCGAAGATGGGACGTCCGTTGACCTTCGACTTCGACAGGGTCTGCTTCAGGTGGGCATGCTGACTGGGACGGATCGCCTCCAGCTCGTCGAGGTTCACCAGCAGGTTGTTGGTCAGTGCCATCTCCTTGTCAAACTTGTTCGAGAGGTTCAGGTGGTCGAGGAAATACTCCCGCAGATGGGGTGGCAGCAGACGGGTGACGAAGGTTGTCTTGCCACACCCCTGTGCACCTATTAAAGTAGGTACGCACTCGTTACCATGGATGGTGTCCAGCTGCAACCAGTGGGCGACCATCGAACGAATCCATACCGCAAGGAAACCATGCTGCTCCGTCGAGATACCCGGTATCCTGCCGAACAGTCTCGACACATGGTTCTGTCCGTCCCATGCAGGCAGGTGCTCCAGGAAATCCTGAACCGGGTTGAACATCGGAACAGCCTCAGAATGAATGACTTCCATGATATCCGTCTTGGGTTTCCCCTCACAGATGTCCTCCCTTTTGGCACGGATGACGATGCTGTTGAGTGCCTCTTGCGTCAGTGTCCGATAGACGGGTACCTCAGCGGGAAGGGTTGCAAACTCCAACTTTCCGTTCAGCACGTTGCGACGGAACAGATAGTTGTCTTGGAGGAACAGCTCCGCTTCCAGAGCAGCCTCCAGCGAAGGCGTAAGAGCCTCGCCACTAATTGTTAACTTTTGACTCATTTTTAAAGGTGATTTAAATGAATGAATATAGTTTTAAGTTAGGATGTTGAATCCAGAACTTTACAATGGTAATTGCGTTGCAAAGTTAATACATTTAACACGCCTTGTCAAGAGTTTTGGACGAAAAATTGTGCAAAAATCTGTTAACAGAATAAGGAAAAAGAGTTAATAAATGCAAACATGTTATATGTATGTTACATGTATGTTATATGTTTGGGCAACATATAACATGCTTCAATCCCTTTGTGCATCGGCGTTTGAGCCACATCATGTTATATGGTTATATGTTTTTCGAAAATTCTTCATAGAATCAGTTACCGACTGACGGGCATTCAGTTACCGACTGAAGCCTGTTTTCATTACGACTAAAGCCCACTTTCCTACCGACTAAAGCCTCCATTTGACGGAGATGCCTCGCGTCCCTCCCTCCGCTATCTGTTATGGGTGTACTCCGATACCTCCTATGGGTGACGCAAGACATCCCCATGGGGGTATAGGAACTATCTCCAAGGGTCATAGGCGGCACCTCCAAGGGGCGAAGGTGCCGCCTCCTCGTCCCGGAGGTGCCGCCTCCAAGGGTCGGAGGTGCCGCCTCCATCACCAATAGGAGGCACCTATTTTAAATTCCGCTTATCTTATTTTAAATTCCGCATATCCTATTCAAGATTCCGCATATCTTATTTGCAAATAATCCCATCATATTTGCCGACCGTGTGATAGCCACCCAACTCGACCTGTTGAGACTGATGCGGGAAGAGGATGATACTGTAAATGATACTGTAAATGATACTGTAAATGATACTGTAAATCCTGCCGATCACTCTACGATGCAGTGTGTTGGTGGAATGAGTATGGTTTATCAGTATTAGCACCCCTGTCAATATATTCAACTTGAAAGAAACCATGAAGTTGTAAAAAAAACTAATTTATTATAGATAATGTGCTGTTTTACGGCAGGAAATGATAATTAATCACTATCTTTGTGGCATAATTACTACTACATTATTTATAATATGGAGGATGTAAACAGAATAAAGTTGGTTCTTGTTGAGAAGAAGCGAACCAGTAAGTGGCTCTCTGAGCAGCTTGGCGTTAATCCGTCAACTGTCAGCAAATGGTGTACAAATACTTCCCAGCCTGATGTAGCGTGTTTGCTTACAATTGCAGATTTGCTTGAAGTTGATATTAAGGAGTTGCTAGTACGTGAATACAAGTCCTATCTTCTTTCTAAGGAGTCAAAGTAGAACGTAACGAAATGCAATAAGCGATATAAGAAAACCACTAAGACAGAATCATGTTTTATAAACTGATAGAAAAGAAGCGTAACGAATGGCTGACATCTGAGGAATGCACCATCAAAGAACTGCTACAGTATATTGTGCAGCGTGGCATGATGCGCGATGCTCAGTTGGAAGCCATCAAGACATACCTATTTCTGAAGATAGCCTGCAAGAATCAACCTCTGTGGCGGCTCTTCGTCAATGGTGTGTTTAACGATACAAATATTGGGCAAGTGGAACTGACAGAGACTGCCCGCCAGATTTTTAGCACCAACAAGGCCGCAGTGGCTTTGTTCCAGTATTCGCGCCTACACGATAAGAAAGGCAAGCAATTGGCCCCAGAATTGGAGCAATATATCAAGCAACAAGCCGACGAGATAGACTATGAAGCCACTTTTCAAAAGATATTCTATGGTGTAACTTATACAGACTACCTCTTCAGTCTGCCTATGGGAGCTGGCAAGACCTATCTCATGGCAGCGTTCATCTATCTCGATCTCTACTTGGCCCAGAATGACGAGGACAATCCAGCCTTTGCCCATAACTTTATGGTAATGGCACCTTCGGGTTTGAAGTCATCGATTGTTCCCAGCTTGAAGCACATCAAAGAATTCGACCCGTCGTGGATTATCCCTGAACCTGCGGCCACTGAGTTGCGCCGACTAATCAAATTTGAAATTCTTGATGAGCAGAAGACGGCCAATAAGAGCAATCGCGTCAAGAACCCCAATGCCCAAAAGATCAATAACCACCAACCGTTTGAAGACTTGAAAGGACTGGTTGCCATTACCAATGCTGAGAAGGTTATCCTTG
>Ga0247611_10002216_pt1 | contig 32233 bp, 25 predicted proteins | sample 177DNAGHGhighgp2_FD_192422 | JGI IMG/M metagenome (GOLD analysis project Ga0247611, IMG submission 192422) | Sheep rumen microbial communities from Palmerston North, Manawatu-Wanganui, New Zealand - 1770 DNA GHGhigh gp2 | ecosystem: Host-associated > Mammals > Digestive system > Stomach > Rumen... | reverse complement strand
GCAAGGCCGTTCCCTGCATCATCGTGATGGATAACGGTCTGAATACCAGCCGTCCCGGTGAGGCCGGCGGCTTCGGCGGTTTCGGCGGTCCCCGTCCTCAGGGTGCTCCCGGACAGGGAGGTCAGCGTCCCCAGGGCGCACCAGCTGCCGGTCCTCAGGGCCAGCGTCCGCAGGGCTTCGGCCAGGGTGGCCCCCGTCCCCAGGGTCAGGGTGGTCCTCAGGGCGGACAGCGTCGTGGCGGCTTCGGTGGCTTCGGCGGTTTCTCTGAAGGCTTCAAGAATGTGCTCTTCAACGACATCATCCCGATGGTTGAGAAGAACTATCGCGTGATTGCCGATCCTCAGCACCGCGCTTATGCCGGTCTTTCAATGGGCGGTATGCAGGCTCGTGAGATTACGTTGGCCAATCCCGAGAAGTTCGCCTATGTAGGCTCATTCAGCAGCGGCGCATGGAGCGTTGACCAGGTGAAGGGCTCAGAAGGCTTCGCCAAGAACGTCAAGCTGCTCTTCATGAGCGGTGGCGGCAAGGAGAACATGGGTTGCGTCGAGGCAGCCAAGAACATCAAGGAGCAGGTCGGCATGAACGCCGTTGGCTACGAGTCGCCCGGCACTGCCCACGAGTGGCACACCTGGCGTCGCAGCCTCTTCCAGTTTGCACAGCTGATGTTCAAATAAGAAGACAGAACCAACAGGGGCCGAGTTTTGAAAAATACTCCATGAGTCTTGCGAAAAAGTCCATGAGTATTTTTCAAAACTCGGCCCTTTTTCGTACTTTGGCTAACGCCCGAAGGTACTCACGCTCGGAAAATTGCAAATATATTTGCTTTTTCACTCGCATATTCGTACCTTTGTACCCGATGACATACAATGCGCTATGGAAAAGGCTGGAAAGACAGTACGGCGAGGGCGAGGCGAAGGCCATCGTCCGCCTGCTGCTTGACGTACGCTTCGGACTGTCGTGGACGGACATCGTCTGTGGAAAGGCCGACGAGCTGACGGCTGAAGAGCAGACGGTGCTGCAGGCGATGATGCTGAGACTGGAGCAAGGCGAGCCGGTGCAGTATGTGCTGGAACAGGCAGAGTTCGGACCACGCACATTCCGGGTGAGACCTGGCGTCCTCATTCCCCGTCCGGAGACCTACGAGCTATGCGAGTGGATAACAGGAAACTCTCCCGACGTCCCCAAAGGGAAAAAGGGCCTGCAGATACTGGATATTGGCACGGGGAGCGGATGCATAGCCTGCACACTGGCAGCAGAATTGCCACAGGCAAGCGTGACGGCCTGGGACATCAGCGAGGGGGCGCTGGCTGTGGCCCGCGAGAATGCGATGCAGTCAGGCGTTGACGTCAAGTTCGAGAGACAGGATGCACTCTGTCCTCCCGACAATGACGATTGCTGGGACATCATCGTCAGCAATCCGCCTTACATTTGCGACAAGGAACGTACGGCGATGGAGCAGAACGTGTTGGAGCACGAGCCCCACACAGCGCTGTTCGTGCCCGACGAGGACCCACTGCTGTTCTACCGAACCATTGCACAATACGGACAACAGGCGCTGAAGCCCGAAGGCTGGTTGTACTTCGAGATTAACCCTCTCTACGCCAGCGACATGCAGCACATGCTGAGTATGCTGTTGTATCGCGACATCGAACTGAAAACCGACCAATTCGGCAAGCAGCGAATGATCAGGGCGATGAAGGGGAAAAGATAAAAAGTAAAAAGGTAAGAAGGTAAAAATAAAAGGGGGAAGAGATACGCATGAAAGAAGTGACAGAACAGGGAGCCTACCTGCAACTGGCGCAGCTCTGCGCTCGCAGCGAGCACTGCCAGCACGACCTGCTGGAGAAGATGCGGCGCTGGCAGATGTCGGACGAAGCACAGGCCCGCGTGATGCAACGGCTTGTCAGTGAGCACTATGTGGACGACGAACGCTATGCCCACGCCTTCGTACGCGATAAGATAAGGTACAACAAGTGGGGGCGTCGCAAGGTGGAGCAGGCGCTGTGGCAGAAGCGCATCGACGAGGACATCCGCCAGCAGGTGCTCGACGAGGTGGACGATGAGGAATATCTCAGTGTGCTGCGTCCTCTGCTGAAGCAGAAACGGCGCAGCACGAAGGCCGAGAACGACTACGAGCTGAACCAGAAGCTGGTGCGCTTCGCCCTGAGTCGCGGCTTTACCTACGACATCATCCGCCAGTGTCTCGACGTCAGCGAGGAAGATTAAATGTTTTATGCAAATATGTTTGCTTTTTCGCTCGCTTATTCGTACCTTTGCACTCAGAAACTAAAGAAGAAGCACAATGATACAATCGATGACTGGCTACGGCAAGGCTGTCGTAGCTTACAAGGACAAGAAAATCAACGTTGAGGTCAAGTCGCTGAACTCCAAGCAGCTCGACCTGCAGACACGCATCGCACCGCTCTATCGCGAGAAGGAGATGGAAATACGCCAGATGGTACAAACAGCCGTCATCCGCGGCAAGGTGGACTTCAGCCTTTGGATAGAGAAAGACAGCACCGTCGACGCAACGCCCATCAACGGTGCCCTGCTGGAGAACTACTATCGCCAGATGAAGGCCATCAGCGAGAAGACGGGCATCCCCATGTCTGCCGATCCCTTCTACACCCTGCTGCGCATGCCCGACGTGATGACGAAGACGGAGCAGGAAGTGCTCAGCGACGAGGAGTGGGCAGTGGCCCGTCAGGCCGTCAGCGAGGCCTTGAACAAGCTGGTGGACTTCCGCACCCAGGAGGGTGCCGCCCTGCAGAAGAAGTTTGCCGAGAAGATTGACAACATCGAGCAGCTGCTCATCAGCATCGAGCCCTACGAGAAGAGCCGCGTGGAGAAAATCCGCCAGCGCATCGTCGACGGTCTACAGCAGATTCCTGGCGTCGAGTACGACAAGAACCGCCTGGAGCAGGAGCTCATCTACTATATCGAGAAGCTGGACATCAGCGAGGAGAAGCAGCGCCTCAGCAACCACCTGAAATACTTCCGCGAGACGATGGCCGAAGAGGCCGGACAGGGCAAAAAGCTCGGTTTCATCGCTCAGGAGATGGGACGCGAAATCAACACCACAGGCTCGAAATCGAACCAGGCCGAGATGCAGAACATCGTCGTCAAGATGAAGGACGAGCTGGAGCAGATTAAGGAACAGGTGCTTAATGCGCTATAATCCAAATTCATAGAGCATCGTTATGAAGGGTAAAATGTTAATCGTCAGCGCCCCCAGTGGTAGCGGGAAATCGACCATCGTTCAGTGGCTGATGCAAGAGCATCCCGAACTGAAGCTATATTTCTCCATTTCATGCACCAGCCGTCCTCCACGCGGTAGAGAACAGAATGGCGTTGAATACTTCTTCTTGACACCCGAGGAGTTCAAAGCAAAGATTGAGAACAATGAGTTCCTGGAGTATGAAGAGGTCTATGAAAACCGTTTTTACGGCACCTTGAAGCAACAGGTAGAGAACCAGCGCGAACAAGGGCAGAATGTGGTGTTCGATGTTGACGTGAAGGGTGGCATAAACATCAAGAAATACTATGGCGACGAAGCTTTAAGCCTGTTCATTCAGCCTCCATCGGTCGAAGAACTGCGCCGTCGCTTGGAAGGTCGCGCCACCGACACCCCCGAGGCCATTGCTGAGCGGTTGGCAAAGGCGGAATACGAAATGACTTTCGCCTCACAATTCGACCACATTATCGTCAATGACGACCTGGAGACTGCAAAGCAAGAAACCCTGCGAATAGTCAAAGCATTCCTAGAATGAAGCGAATCGGCATCTTTGGTGGATCATTCAACCCTATCCATAATGGACACATTGCCTTAGCACAGGCTGTGCTAAGGCAATGTGCGTTAGATGAGATATGGATGATGGTCTCGCCACAGAACCCATTGAAAAAAGATTACTCAGACCTATTGGACGACCAGTTACGTTTAGGGCTGGTAAAAAAGGCACTAGAAGGCATTGATGGCATCAAAGCCTGCGACTACGAGTTCCATCTACCCAAACCATCCTATACATGGAACACCTTGCTGCATCTGTCAAAGGAATATCCCGACCACCGCTTCTATATAATAATAGGTGGCGACAACTGGGCACATTTCGAACGTTGGCGTCACTGGAAGGACATCCTGCGCCACTACGACATCATTGTCTATCCCCGAGACCAATATCCCGGTACCATCGATGTACCTCTCTTCGACATCAGCAGTACCGAGATCCGCAAACGGGTGAAAGCCAACGAAAGCATTGAGGGAATAGTGCCGAACTGCATCATTCCAATGGTTCAGCAACACTACTAACGACAATATCTTCCCCTACCTTCTTCAGACGAGGGATTTGTCTCTTGAGGATTATTCACTTCCTACCAAACAACCATTTTTTGAAGAACGGACTGACACGCAATAAATTTGAAGTGATGATACTGAAGCCTATGACTATCAGGGCAAGAAGCACTGATATCGTAGTATCAAGAACAAAGTTGTGGCGATACTGATTGAAGAATGCACCAAGAGTCGGTAAGTTTGGCAGGAACAGATAATGGATGAGGTAAATATCCAGCGTTCGACGACCAATGTACTGTAAACTTGTGCCAATGATTGTCTGCTGAGTGAAATATTGTTGATAGTGACGGAAATACATAAACACAATCGTCAACAACAAGAAACGAGCCAGCGTTAAGGGGATGATAGCCCATGCCATTCTCAATGTATGCCAACTTTGTGAGTCAAGTGCCGCGAAAATGACAATCACGACAATTATTGGGTAGAACCACTTACAATCCATTACCTTCTGAGCCCTGTCCCAATAGCGGCGTACGATGTTACCATAGAGGAAGAATGGGAAATACATAAACAACATACCAAAACTACTGGTATTCATAAATTCGTCAGGAAGTCCTCTGCGCCCCTGAGCCCATGTGAAATACTTTGGTTGATAGCAGGTCTCATAGCAACACATGGATATGACAAACAGAAGGACAATGGGAAGCCATGAAGGTATTCTAGGAAAATATCTCCGCAGCCAGTTTTCCTGAAAGCAGAACAGGTAATAAACGACAAACATGTAGAGCAGCACAATAGTAAACCAATAGCCACCTTTTGTTGGACTCTCAAGCCACTCCATCACTGTAGGACGAAACTTCTCCCCAAGAATAACAGCTCCCAACAAGAAGAATATGATTGTAGGTATCGTCTGTACTCGGATTTTTTTTAGTAGCAATGAGCCTAATGTCTTTCCATCCCATATAAGACCAACCTTGTATGCTAAGAATCCACTGACAAAGAAGAATAGTGGCATACGGAATAGAATCAAGAACTGCATGGAAGATGACACCCTATTCTCCATGCCGAGGCCCATTCCCAAAACGTGATAAGCCACAACCATAATCATAGTAAAGCCTCTGAGGGCATCCAACCATTCTAAACGAGGTTTTTTAGCAATACTGTTTTCCATCTTGTGTGCAAAATTACGAAGAAAAAACTAAAATACCTCATAGAAACCTTTTTTTTAAATAATATTTCGTAACTTTGCTGCGTAAAAGAAATTATGATCGATTATTTGCAATGAAAATTTCCATCTTTTTTGATAATTCGTCACACAACGGCCGCGACCTTCGAGAAATAGAAAAAGGCAACCCTGGTATGGGCGCTACTGACTATATGTTTTTTCTTATTGGTCATCTTTTGTCTATAAGAGACAACGGCATTGATGTCACCATGATGCTCACCCATCCAATGATATTTGTTGATGGTGTTCATCAGGAGATTTGTAAAAGCATGACAAAGGCTTACGAATGCTGTTGTGACAATGGCACCAACTATATGATAGTTCAGCATGGCAACCGATATGTCAAAGAAATCAAGGCACTTCAAAAGAGAGGAAAGACAAAGATAATTGTTTGGTGTGAGAATTTTGTTGATACAAAAGATTGGAAATTCTATTCAACTTGTTCTATCGTAGAGCGTCTTATAGCCGTGAGTCGTGAGCAGGCTGATGTTTATCGCGATCATCGTCTGTATCTGAAGACGGACTGGATCTTTAATTGTGTAGTCATTCCTGACTCCTATATGAAGAATCTAACACCTGGGCCAGAACGCCAGCCAATAGTCACATATATAGGAGCCGTCATTCCTGGCAAGGGCTTCCATCTGTTGGCACGTGCCTGGCCCCAAGTATTACGTGCGATTCCTGATGCCGGGCTTTATGTCATTGGCAATGGCGGTTTATATGGCAGTCAAGTACAATTTGGCAAATGGAACTTAGCCGAGAAGAACTATGAGGACAGCTTTATGGGGTACCTCTCTAATGGTGACAAGTTGCTACCTGGCGTTCACTTAATGGGAGTCATGGGGAATGAGAAATTTGATATCCTTAGAAAAACAAAAGTTGGAGTTCCCAACCCTTCGGGACTGACCGAGACATTTTGCAATAGTGGTGTAGAAATGCAAATGATGGGGGCTGCTATTGCATCACGTCGTTGTATAGCATATATGGATACTGTTTGCAATGGCACTCTTGTAAACGATCCGAACAAATTGGCAAATGCCATCATTAAAGAATTGAATTCGAAAGAAGATAGGTATAGCAAAACACGTGTCTATATTGAAAAAAACTTCTCTCCCAATGTTGTTGTAGCCCAATGGGAAAAACTGTTTCTGGAATCACTTCCTAACGGACAAAAACTACACGAACCTTTACCACTGACAAATCCAAACTTTGAAGGCAAGAAATGGAAGGAGCGGATGAGAAGGTTAAAGACAAAATCTCCATGGCTCTATTATGTCATACCAAGTATTGGCACATATACAGAGTGGTATAAAACCATCAGTTGGGCTATCTGGAAACGCATCAATCTATGAACAGAATCTCCTCCAGAAGGTTCCTGCTTTTCAATGACCACTAAATACAAAAAGGCTCTTTCATTTGAATTTTTCCTTTCCTGTCATGATGCGGATACGACGCAGGACGGACTTGCCAATAAAAGACCAATTGCCATAACAGATGTTCAGCCACAGTTCCTCAAGAGAACGACTGATTTTGGTCAAAGGAACGTCCCATCCATTAGCTTTATAAAAACGTTTCCAATATCCGACTTCCTCTATGACATAACGAGGATGCTTCAAAGGAAATTGCAACTCATGGCGCTTCATTGTAAATAGTTGTTTCTGGCGACGAGGCATTGTCTTAAACTCGGAAAAATGGGAAGAATCTGCAGAAGCTCCCACGTTGTTAATCAAATTCTTCGACGGCAAAACGGCGAGTCCTGAGTTAAACAGCATCGATGCCCAGAAAATACTCTCAAATTGGGGGTCACCACTGTCGCGGTGATCACTGCACATCTTAATGAAGCTGCTGCGATAGCCCCGTTGCCTGATAAGTGCATCAAGTTGACGCATACTGAACTTATCATCAAGAAACGAGTACTTCTCATCCCACTGGCTAACCACACGGCGCCACGAAGCCCACCCCCAGATGCTAAAGGCAGAAGTGAAGAAATAGTCATTGGGGATATCGGGTGTCACCTCATCAACGTTGAAACCTGCTATCATCGTTATGCGTTCATCATCAGCATAACGGTCGAGCATTTCCTTACAGAAGGGGAAGAATGACTGCGAAGGTACCACATCGTCTTCTAACACTATACATCTGTCTGCCAGAGAGAAAGCCCAACGGTGTGACGTAAAACCGGCTACCATACATCCCAGATTCTTTTCCTGGTAGTTGCGATGCACCTCACATTCCCAGTCAATGTTCTCATCAGCCACGATTTTACGACATGCATCAATTCCTGACAGGTCTTTTTCTCCTCGCGGACCGTCTTGAAATAGGAACAGGCGCGAAGGACGAGCTCTTCGTACTTCATCGAAGACTTGCTGGAAAGTGTCACTACGTGTAAAAAAAAGCAGTAAAACAGCGACATCAACTTTTGCGGGATATTTCATAATCATTCTTTTATTTGAAGGAGAAATAGATAACTATTTTTATATAGCATTTTTACTTGTATCTTTGAAAGTGTTGCCATCGTTTGTATAAGTGGACAGGCAACCATGCCAAATGAGGAGGCAGTGCGAATGCTATCCGATCAGCCAACGGCAGGTCATGATGAAGATTGCCTTTTAACGATTGATAATGCTCTTTGCAGAACATGAACTCTTTTTTATCAAGAAGATTCTCGTAGGTCTTGAGTTGATAGAGTTGGAACCAACGTTCAAATTCAGACCAACGGGGTTGAAGGATTTCATGAAGTTTCTTTTCGTAAAGAGCCTCATGCTGTAGTGAAATTATTCTGTCGTTTGGAAGCCCTTCATTATAGACATAATTGCTTTGTGAGATACAATAGACGCGAGGAGATTTCATCAAAACACGAATGTGGAATAAGATATCCTCTCCGTTGATGATATCACGCGGAATGTCCAAACAGCCGTCTAGCAAAGAGTGTCGAAACAATATAGCACAGTTTGAAGGAAACGAATTACGCACAGCCAAAAAGTTCTGAATAATATCATCTGCTTTTATAAATCCACGGCAACCAAAATCACGGATATCACCTCGCTGATTCTGATAAGGCGCTATCACTTCATCCGCATCGTTCTTAATCAAAGCCTCATATGAATTCCGCAGAGCATGAGGAAGCAGTCTGTCATCGCTATCGCAAAACATGACATACTTACCTTGAGCCTCTTCCACGCCACGACGTCGTGCCGCAGTCACGCCACCATTCTTCTGGTGGATGACTCTTAAACGAGAGTACTCGCGGGTCATCTCATCGCTGATTGCACCTGAGTTGTCGGTAGAGCCATCGTCAACGGCTATAACCTCATAGTCCTCGAAGTCTTGAGACAGTGCATTCTCCAAACACGTTCTGACGTACCGTTCCTTATTATAGACGGGAATGATTATTGATATTTCCATTATCTTTTTTCCGAATTAAATTCAGGCATTCATTAAGAATAGCCACATTGAGAAGGCGCATAATAATGTAGTACAGTACAACCGCCACCACAATACGAGCCAATAAGAGTAGCCAAAGATTGGTAATGGATAAAGTGACATAATATGTAACCAACATAACAGTTGCCGCAATCATGGCAAAAGGTGCCGTGTCTTTCAAAACATCCTTCGCTGCCATCGGATGAACATATCGCATAGCATAATGCCAAAAAACAGTGAAAACAATATTCAATATAGAGAAAGCAGCTACCATCATGGTAATCCCCTGTGATGACAAGGTCAGAACAATACCAATCTGCAAAAGAATCTGTAATATCACTATGCGCAAATAGAGGTCTGACCTTCCATGACTAATAATAAAGTTCTGATAAATAGTATGAAGCGGCAGGAATGCACCACCGACACATAGAATCTGAAGCAATGGTATACAATCAACCCATTTTTCACCAATAGTATTCAATATGAATTCTCGTGAAACCAAAGCCAAGCCAAGCATAATGGGGAAGGAAAAGAAGGCTGTAAAACGCATCATTTTCCGAAACACCCGTTCTTGTCGCATAGTGTCGTTGCCCACGCTTGTGAATACGGGTTGTGCCACACTGCCCAAGGTTCCCGAGATGAAAGAGTTGGCCATTGAATTCCATTTGTTGGCTTGGCTAAACTGTCCCACTACTGAAATTGGCAATAGTTTTCCAAAGATAAAAGTTAGTACATTTTGGCTTGTTACTGTCAGCATGTTGGTCAGTAGCAACTTTGACGAGAATCGGAACATGCGCCGAACTGGTGTGAAATCAACAGGAAGGGTGGGATGCCATCGAGTAAAGTAAAACCTCATGATAATTCCCACTGATATATATATAACCTGCTGCCAAGCCAGGCTCCAATATGCCCAGCCGTTATAAGCCATCCAGACACCGCAAGCGCCAGAAGCCAACAACGAAAAAATACCGGCAATAGCATTCTCACGCGTTCGAAATTCTATCCACAACTTGGCGTTTGGCACTATACCAATGGCAGAGATTGGAATTGTGAGAAACACCAGTCGCGACACATCTGTCAACTGTGGTTCATCAAAGAACCATGCTATTAGAGGAGCACAGAAAAAGAGTACAACATACATGGATAATCCTGCAAGGATGTTAAACCACGCCACGGCATTATAGTCACGATGGGTCGGTGTCTTCAGGTTCGCTAAAGCCGGCGAAAATCCTGCAGCCTGTATACAGCCTGCCAAAGCAGTGAAGATGGTAAGCAGTGCAACCAAACCATAATCCTCTGTTGACAGTTTACGTGCCAACACTATTCCGAATACCAAGCTCAACACTTGAGTTGCACCATTGTTGACAGCTCCCCAAGCAATACCTTTTGCAGTCTTCTCCTTCAGATTATCCATATCTAAGGTGCAAAAATACGCTTTTTTATTGGAAGTTCAAAATTAATTAACTAATTTTGCAGCGATTATGGAGAACAACGTCGCAAAAAAGCCTCGCTTAGAGTGGTTAGATGCTCTCAGAGGATTCACAATGATTATGGTTGTTGCCAACCACGTGGCTGGCATGGGGTTTGGTATGGCGCCTAAGATTTCGTCGTCCATGCAGTTCCTCATTATGTTCCGCATGCCACTGTTCTTCTTTGTCAGCGGCTTCCTGGCTTACAAGGCTTCACAAGTTTGGGATTTGAAGAACTTGGGGTGTCTGCTGCTCAAGAAGGTGCGTGTGCAGACCATTCCTACAATAGTATTTTTTCTCCTTGGTGCCGCCATACTTGGCAAGTCGTTTGGTCCGACGATTGTTGAATGGATTGGAGGTCCCTTCAAGGGGGGCTACTGGTTCACCATTGTACTTCTCTACATGTTTATTGTCTATTACCTCTTTTGTTATATAGAGAGTAAGCTAAAATGGAAGTCGTGGGTACCCATCACCATTCTGTTCATCATCTCCATCTGTTTGTACGAGACCTGCTACCAGCCTAAATATTTCGCCTGGGCCTTTGGATGGCGTGGCGCTCCCAGCGAGTTTATGAACACATCGAGCTTTGGACAACTATTTCTATACTTCCCCTTCTTCCTCTATGGCAACATTGTTCACCGCTATTGGAAAGGTGCACAAAAGGTAATGGACTCGAAATGGTTCTTCCCCATCTTGATACTCGTGGTGATATTCTCTGCACTCGACTCACTGAAGTGGCATACCCTACGCATGACATGGGCCATCATACCTCTGACACTGGCACGTTTCTCGCTGCTAACCATCGTGTTCATGTATTTCCGCAACTACCACCAGTATTTCACCAAGTTCACAGTCATTGGGCGCAGCTTCCAGTATATCGGTCGACGCACGCTGGACATCTACCTGATTCATTATCTGTTCATGCCCAACCTGCCTACCATTGGTTCCTTCTTCGATCAGTATCGACACAACTTCGTACTGGACACTTCTCTATCGTTCGTTCTGGCACTATTGGTCATCGGCTTTAGCATCATTACCTCAAACATCCTCCGCATCAGCCCGTTCTTCAAGAAATGGCTGTTCGGCAGATAAATTACAAATATGATCGTCACACAAGAGCAACAACCTCATTGGAATGCCATCATCACTGATGTGCTGCGTGAGTTTATCGATATTTGCAAGAAAAACAATCTCACATACTATTGTTGTGGGGGCACGGCCATTGGTGCCATTCGTCACCATGGCATGATACCCTGGGATGATGACATCGATGTTTTCATGCCCCGTCCCGACTATGACCGGTTTATCAACATTGCCACATCAACGGATCTTGGCAAGTATGAAATCGTGACTCCCCATACACACAAGGACTATCCTTTGTATTTCGCAAAACTTTGCAACCGTCAGACAACATTGCAAGAACTGGCAGACACGCCGTGTATCTATGGCCTATACATTGACATCTTTCCCATCGACGGTGCGCCCGACGACTACGAGTCGGCTTATAAACTGATAAAAAAATACATAAAGACAAAGAATAAACTAAGTGCCATCTCATCCCATAATACATTTTGGACCTATATCTCATTGTTGGCTCAACCTCATGAGTGGGGACGATTCGTCAGGAAAACCATTGCATTCTTTTTCCGTCGGCACTATCGTCAGATGATACTGAATCGCATGAATAAGATGATGTATAAATACAACTACGACTCGTCGAAACTTGTTGCCGTTTATTGTGGCTCCTACGGCATCAAGGAGGTATTCCCCAAGAGCTGGCTCAATGGCACAGTGCAGTTTCAATACGAAGGGCTGACGGTTGATCTGCCTATTGGGTATGATGAATACCTGCGCCAATACTATGGTGACTATATGCAATTGCCACCCGAAGAGAAACGCATCACACATCACCAGAAAGCATACTTCAATCTATACGAGCGAGTCACCGATTTCACAATTCCATCGTCAGAAAAGACCGACGCCATGTAGAAATTTTGATTTTTCAATTTTATTTCGTACTTTTGCAGTCTCAAAGAAATAGAAATGGATATAGTTGCATGTACTGACAATAACTATGTGATGCCAACAGGCGTCATGATATACTCTGTGTGTGTCAATAATCAAGACTCTGACATTACGTTTCACATTGTCACGGACAAGGTCTCTGCAAAGAACAAAAAGAAAATGGAAGATACTGTTTCCGAATATCCAGGAAAAGCAATCGTTTTCTATGACGCTGAGAAGATTGACATCTCTGACATCCCCACCATGGAAAAAGGATCTCGTCTGAGCATCGCAACCTACTACAGATTGTTTCTTACGGAAATACTCCCTTCAACCATTCAGAAAGTAATCTATTTGGACGGAGACATCATCATCCGACAGTCTCTGAAATCTTTTTGGAATATCGATCTGGGAGAAATGGCCATAGCCGCTGCGCCTGATGCACATTGCGATATCGTATCCTATTATGAACGTTTAGGCTACCCCATAGAAAAAGGATACTTTAATGCGGGAGTTTTACTTGTCAATTTGGACTATTGGAGAAAGAACCATCTCCTACACCTTTTTAAGGACTATATGAAACAGCATGCGAGCCAAATCGTATACCACGACCAAGATGTACTCAATTATGTTTTACAAGATTCAAAAAAAGAACTCCATATCAAATACAACTTCCAACAAGGATTTCTTTGGCGCAAGAAACAATATGGCCATAAGTTCATGCAGGAAATAAAGGAAGCCATTAGCGATTGTATAATCCTTCATTTCACAGGACCTAATCCATGGTGCAAGTCCTGTCGCAATCCCTACCGTAGTACATTCCTAAAGTACAAAATGTCGTCAGCATGGAAGAATGAGCCCATAAAAGAAGACAGGCCGTTGTCAGTCCGCACGAAGAAAGCAATTGCAACGATTCTGCGGAAATGCAAGCTGATTCCAGAACTACCTCCCTATGGCAAAGGCTATGTGCCAGGATTGAAACCTTTAGATTGATTCAAATACACTTAACAAAAAAAGACTGCGATTGCTCGCAGCCTTTAATTATCAATTTTCCGCTCGACCTCCGGTCGCTTGCTACCGCAAGAATTTTCAATTCTCAATTTTCAATTTTCAATTCTCCATTCTCAATCATCCCACTTGACTACCCGGCTTCACATCCTTCGTCGTGGTGACCACGCTGAGGCTCTCGTCGGCATCGACGGCAGAGAGAATCATGCCCTGGCTCTCGATGCCCATCATCGTGCGGGGTGCGAAGTTGGCCACGAAGAATTTCTTCAAGAACTGACCGTTTGCATCCATAAAGGAATTTGCCACCAAAGGATGAATCTCTTGCGGTCTGACAAATGTCTTTAATCTATACATTGTTTTCGCCATAAAATTTACTATTTTGTACTTGTTCTTCAGCCTACGCTTCCAATGGGGACGAGCAGGCCACGGAGTATCTAATCGATAATCCCAGTACATCTTTCTATATAAACCTCCGAATTGTTCATTCCAAGGTTTTGCAGCCCCTCCCAAGTGAACAATACAAGGGTTCAATTCTGCTTCTTGCAATAAAGAAGAATCGTAGTTTGAGATATAACGTCTGCAAAGAATCGCAGTATTCCATTTGGGAGACAGAATGCCAAATTGTCCTTTTAAAACACTATTTAATATGTCTTGGTCTAACGCGAAAGCATAATCACTCTCTAACAGTTTTTCAACAATTCGGGACTCCAGATGAGTTTCTCGCCATTTCTTGAGGTTCATATACATGATTCCAGCGGACAGATAGGACACGTTATGTGGTAAACCATAATACTCATAAGTTCTGAAATAATGAGCTTCATAAGACATGAGATACTTAAAATCCTCAGAAAAAGCTTCATGACAAGCATTAACATCCTTTAATTTATACAGTGGATCATACTCTTTGCAAGCAGAAACACAATACTTATCATCAACCTCTTCAAGAATCTTACATATATCATCTGTTATGACAATGTCACAATCGAGCCAAACGACATAATCGTCTGACAGATGGCTTGAAGCAAATAGTCTAAGCCAGGTATCTATATTACTTTTTAAGTAAAATTGTGTTCGGATAGTCTGGAGTTTTTCGATGATGTTTGGTGCTAAATCAGCCTTGACAAACTCAAAAGACAGAAGGCGTTCTGCATAGTACTTATAGAGTTTATCTCTCGTTTCCTCTGACAGGTCATAGTATAACACCACAACAGAGAGTTTCTGGCTGCTATGACGTATCAACCCTGTTATGACGGCTGCAGCATGAGGAGCATATGCATCGTTAAATGAAAGCAGTATTTTCATCTTTTTCAGTTCATTATATCTTCTAACTTACGATAACGATGCCACCCTCCTTGGTAGTATCCATAGTACCATCGTGTAAACTTATAAAAAAGTCGGAAGAAATGCTTTTCACTCCTTTTCTTCACCTTCAGCCAATGGTTTAGCCTGGCTTGCAATCTTTCTATTTTTTCAGCTGGAGCATTAAAAGCCCGGAATATTTCTATCCGCTCTTTCATTGTAACATCATAATGGTCAGCCGTGGCTCCCGATCTCACATCATACAAAGAGACCACGTAAGGAGTTTTGTAAAACGTACCACCATTTTTCAAAACGGTCATAAAAAACCATATATCTGAATCCTGCTTATACTCCGCTGGATAAGGGTAACGCAATTGAGTACGCCGTCTAATAAAGGTTGAGGTGTGGTGAGCGGGAATACTTGTGAAATAATCCACTTCCGGATATCCGGAAAAATCATCTTTGTAATAGTGATTAACAAAATTGCGCGTACCGCCAATGATTAAATCTTCACCCTTATCTTCATACTCGCGAAAGACCTTTTCTACAACATGAACACTTTGAAAATAATCTCCCGCATTACGAAAAACAACCCAATCTCCGGTCGCCATCCTAACTCCCTTCATCATCGCATCGTAAATCCCATTGTCAGGCTCACTTATCCACCTTATTCTATCAGAATATGCCCTGATGACTTCCACAGTTCCATCAGTACTCAAACCATCTATCACGATATATTCCAGATTAGGATATGATTGACTTAAAGTATTTTCTATTGTCCTGCCAATAGCCTCAACTCTATTGTATACTACTGTGATGACGGAAATTTTGGGTAATTTTCCAGTGCTTGTCATATCATTTTGCAATTAGGACTCTGATAACGATTGTGCAAAAATACACATTATTTTCGGTGTACCAAAATTTTTGGTGTACTTTTTGGAAGAATATCAACGAAAAAAGGCTGCAATTGCAGCCTTTTTTCGTTGATATTAAAGGATATTACCCGACTTGACTACCCGGCTTCACGTCCTTCGTCGTGGTGACCACGCTGAGGCTCTCGTCGGCATCGACGGCAGAGAGAATCATGCCCTGACTCTCGATGCCCATCATGGTGCGCGGCGCGAAGTTGGCCACGAAGAGGATGCGCTTGCCAATAAGTTCCTCGGGGGTCTCATAGAAGGCGGCAATGCCAGAGCAGATGGTGCGGTCGGTGCCAGAGCCGTCGTCGATGGTGAACTGCAGGAGCTTCTTCGACTTCTTGACTTTCTGGCAATCCTTGACCAAGCCGACACGGATGTCGAGTTTCTCAAAGTCCTCGAACGAGCAAGTGTCCTTGATGGGTGCAGCCTTATAGTTGGCAGCCTCGTTGGCCTTCTTGGTGGCCTCCAGCTTGTCGAGTTGCTTCTGAATCACTTCGTCCTCAATCTTCTCAAACAGTAGGGCAGGCTCACCCAGCTGGTGACCGGGTTTCAGAAGGTCTGTACTGCCCAACTGTTCCCACTCAAAGTTGTCGATGGCCAGCATCTCACGGAGTTTCTTCGACGAGAACGGCAGGAACGGCTCGAAGGCGATGGCGAGGTTGGCCGTCAGCTGCAAGCAGATATAGAGAATCGTGCGTACACGCTCTTCCGCGGCAGCCGACTCCCCTCCTTCGGAGGGGTTGGGGGAGGTTTTCTTCCACACTTTCCACGGCTCGCACTCCGTGATATAGCGGTTGCCTATACGGGCAAGGTTCATGGCCTCGAACTGGGCATCGCGGAACTTAAACTGCTCCAGCAGCGTCTCCACCTTCTCCTTCACGTCCTTGAACTCCTCCAGGGCGGCCTTGTCAACGTCCGTCAGTTCGCCACAGGCAGGAACCACACCGTCCCAATACTTCTTCGTCAGCTGCAGCGCACGGTTCACGAAATTGCCATAAACGGCAACGAGCTCGTTATTGTTGCGGTCCTGAAAGTCCTTCCAAGTGAAGTTGTTATCCTTCGTCTCAGGGGCATTGGCCGTGAGCACATAGCGCAGCACGTCCTGCTTGCCGGGCATATCGACCAGATACTCATGGAGCCACACGGCCCAGTTTCTTGAGGTCGAAATCTTATCGTTCTCGAGGTTCAGGAACTCGTTGGCAGGCACATTGTCGGGCATGATAAAAGCTGGATAACGTAACTTAAACCTTCGTTTTTGGGCCTCGTTCCAGGCTTTCATCATCACGGGGAAGATGATACAATGGAAGACAATGTTGTCCTTGCCGATGAAATGCACCAGACGGGTGTCCTCATCCTGCCACCACTGCTCCCACGAGCCCCACTTCTCGGGCTCACGCTCACAGAGCTCCTTGGTGTTTGACACATAACCGATAGGGGCATCGAACCACACATAGAGCACCTTACCGTCGGCACCCTCTACAGGCACGGGGATACCCCAGTCGAGGTCACGCGTCATAGCACGGGGCTGCAGGTCCATGTCGAGCCACGACTTGCACTGGCCATAGACGTTAGAGCGCCACTCTTTGTGGCCTTCAAGAATCCACTGCTTCAGCCAGTCCTGATACTCGTTCAGAGGCAGGTACCAGTTCTTGGTCTCCTTCAGCACAGGCGTCGAACCACTGATGGTCGACTTCGGGTTAATCAGCTCCGTGGGGCTCAGGTCGCGTCCGCACTTCTCGCACTGGTCGCCGTAGGCCCCCTCGTTGTGGCAGTAGGGGCACTCACCCACCACGTAGCGGTCGGCAAGAAACTGCTTGGCCTCCTCGTCGTAGAGCTGCGCCGTGGTCTTCTCCACCAGTTTACCCTCGTCGTAGAGCTTCTTGAACCACTCAGCAGCAAACTTATGGTGTGTCGCGCTGGTGGTGCGGCTATAGACATCGAACGAGATGCCGAACTCCTCGAACGAGTCCTTGATCATCTTGTGGTAGCGGTCTACGACATCCTGTGGTGTGATGCCCTCCTTGCGGGCACGGACGGTGATGGGCACACCGTGCTCATCAGAGCCGCCGATGAACATCACCTCGCGTTTCTTCAGACGGAGGTAGCGCACGTAGATGTCGGCGGGCACGTAGACACCTGCCAGGTGACCGATATGCACGCCGCCATTGGCGTAAGGCAGCGCCGAAGTAACAGTTATTCTTTTGTATTTTTTCTGTTCCATAATATAATAATGTGTATTTGGGGTGCAAAGTTAGGCATTTTTCCCTAAACAGCCAAGAGAATCCCCGTTTATTGCCCACAAACGCACAAAAAAGAACAGAGCTTATACACATCACGTTCTTATGTATATAACTACATCAATACGAAAAACACCTCAACCAAAAATCTCTCGTTGAAAATTCATACATAAGCCTACATGCCTACATGTTTTTCGCGTATTTTTCTGACATTTAACGTGTTATAAAGAAACGAGCCTACATAAAGCCTACATAAAGCCTACACTAAGCCTACATAAATGCACGATTTTCGGTTGAATTCTCGAGAGAATCCAGGCAAAACTCCATGACTTTTGCCAGATACTCCATGAGTTTTTGTCAATACTCCATGAGTATTTTTCAAAAATCGTGCACTGTTCCGCCGATTTCGCATGTAGGCACTATGTAGGCTTAGTGTAGGCTTTATGTAGGCTTTATGTAGGCTCAAAATGAGGTTATCTCGCTATAACACAACTAATTACACAGATTTTATGTAGGCATGTAGGCTTACTATTGAATTTTGAATCAAAATTCCGATATTTTTGGCACGAAAAACGCACCGTCAAAGCACCTCTTCGTAAAGAAAACCAAACAATAAGAAACGGCACACCGTCAAGATGTGCCGCCATTGGTTGAAAAAAATCAAAATAATATTACCCTATAACATTTCTACAGGTGGGAGTCTACGACGTTCACACGCCCGACTCCCTTAGTATATGCAGTTAATTAGAAAGCGCAAGCTGGTATAATACTGATCCTTGAAGAGCCTGGCTCTGATCTTCCCAATAATATCTACTACTATAGGAGTTATATCCTAAAGCGTAACAGTTACTTAAGCCTGACTTATCAAGCGCCGCCTCGGGAAATGTCGTGCAATTCGGTATACCTTCAATATCCTTAGATTGGGCATATTGATCATAAGCCCAAACGGTTTTATAAGTCCATGTTTTTCTTAAAACCAAGCCATGAGTAATAGACTGTTACGTTTCATATCTTTACTGTTTTTTATTAATTTGCATTCACTACTGTCCAACCTTCTGGAACGCCATTTACACCCGTTGACCAGCCGTTCATGCAGAGGGTAAAGACGTTCTTAAGCTAATATGTTATCAGAGGGCAAAGAAGGGACGGTTATAACATTTAATCGTTTTTGACATGGTTCCCATCATGACCCCCCAAGAACTACTTGTTTCAAACGCAAACGCACTGCCTTGGGCATCTTCTGTACATGTCCATACTGACCCAGAGAAGGTATCGTAGTTTCCTGTTCCTGCCTTAGTTAGTTTGCTCGTTAATTTGGTAAAGACATCACTTACACTAGTATAGGAACCACCTATGTTAAAATAGGTTCTGTCTAACAAGAAACATCCCGTTTTATACATTTGTGCTGCACTTGGCAAGAACCAGCCTGTAGAATTATATGGAGCCTGCAATAAAGTATAGTTGTAAGCAAACCAGCTGGATGTGTATTCCCATTGGTCCTTTGTTAAACAACGTTCAATGTGCGACGTGGTGATTTTATAACCTGAAATTTTACCACTCGCCGTTATACCAGCCAACGTCTCATTTGTCACACGTCCCATAGAAGTCGTTTGGATTACAGAGTTGCCAAAAGCATAGTTGGTCGGCATTTTCTTCAGACTCATACAAAGTGCATGACCTCCAACCGTTCTTTGATTAACGGTTCCCTTGGCAATAACAGTCCCCGGTTCTGTGTATTCATCATTACCTACATAGACCACGATGGCAACAGGTGTACGGGTTCCGCCTCTCAGATCAAGGTTTGTACTATATGTACCATCATTATATACTAAATCACCAAGGGCTATTTGGTTGTAATACGATGCCGCCTCAAATTCTTGAGCATTCGAATAGCAGGTCGCTGCTGCAAAAATCATCTCAGCAGATTCGTCAACAATGTTGTTGGTTATTTCTACACTTCCTGCAGAAAGCGTCAGTGTATTGTTTGTGTGGCTGCCAGGCGGCAAACAGAACCATACATAATTTGTCTCAGGTACGGCTACTGTAGTGAATGTTGCACTAATGTTTTTCTCTTCCTCATTCTCTACATAGCTGTAGGTTAAAGTTGCGGTAGTGTTAGCCGATACTATTCCGGGTACGGTAACCTCAAATTTCATGAGACTACACGTAGGAACGAACGTCACACCACTGATAGTTCCATCTCCAAAGGATGTGGTTGTCGTATAGACGTTCAGCGCAGCAGCGCCTGCCAACGTACCAGGCTGTGAGGTCAGTCTGCCTTCTTTATAAGTATAGGATCCATCCTCAACGTTAATGTCGATATTGGGATTCTTTACATATAGTGTGAGTTGTTCGTCTGCAACGGGTTTGGTAGCATTATACTCTAACTCACCGCTGAATGTTGCCGTTGTAGTTCCTTCTCCACTGGCCAGTGGTAGTTCGGTTAGAACTCCATTAAATACGACAATAAGTTTATCTGTAATACTCCATGTAGCGGTAACGTTGTCATCGTCATCGGAAACAAATGTAGAGCGTGTTGCTCCAGTCCCCTTGACTGCCGTAATGGTCAGGGGTACAGTCTTTTTCTGTTGTAGTCCGTCGGATATATCGGTACTACATGCAGTGAACAGCAAGGCGGCTATACTGATTATTAGATATGACTTTCTCATTTTCTCGGTTTTTAATTGTGTTTATTCATTTGCATCATTTATCGTCCATCCTTCAGGAATACCACTTGTGCCTGTAGTCCAATTTTCCATGCTTGCAGCTTTCACAAATGTACCTTCAGATGCCACATTGTTTAACCACGAATTGGTGCAGGATGTAGCAGAAATGTCTGTTGCAAGACACTTCACATAGTTTAGGTTTGTACAACCATTAAACATACCATAATAGCAGTAGTTTGCCAAGGTTGGAGCTGGAAGAACAGGCGCTGACGTCAGACTCGTACAACCTTTAAACATATAGGCATAACAGTAACTTTGCAACGCCTCTACAGGAAGAGCAGGAGCCGATGCTAAGCTCGTGCAACCAGAGAACATATTCTGGTAACAATAAGTTGCCAATGTAGTTGCTGGGAGTGTTGGAGCAGTTGTCAGACCTGTACAATTAGTAAACATACCGCTATAACAAAAACCGACTAAGGTTTCTGCGGGGAGTGCAGGTGTCCGCGTCAAGCCCGTACATCCATAGAACATTTCCTTATAGCAAGATGTTCTTAATGTTGTAGCGGGCAATAGAAGTTCTTTTGTCGGATGATTCCTAAGGTGCGTATTATTTTTGAATAGACCATAGAATGTGTATGAATCCTTTAACGCAGTCTCCAGTGTGTAATTGTATCGACTGACCAGACTCATGATATTACCATATATATAGCAGTTGCCTGTGCAATTTATTTTTGTCTGATTATCACTCGTAGCAAGAGTATTATAGGTCGCATAGAAGGATACCACATCTCCCGCATTTACGTTAATAGAAATGGAACTGGTATATTTGGAAGTTAAAGATCCTCCATTCACTGACCAGTAAAATGTTTTTGTTAGCGGATTGGTTATGACAATTGAACCACTCTCAATGGCTTCTATGGTGAACGGAGGCTCAGAAGGTATCACCGTTACTGTAATCGTTTCTGTAGCAGAATCATAAGTGCTATTGGCAGGAGCGGTGACAGAGACAGTTGCCGTACCTGCAGTAATACCGGAAATAGTGACTTTATTACTGTTTCTTGATGCGGTAACAATAGCAGTGTTGTTACTACTTGTACTCCAATAAGTTCCAGACAGATTACCAGTTACTGTAACGGTGGTTTGTGATCCAGATGGAATCTCTATCTGCGTATCCGACAGCGTGATGATATTTGTCTTTTTCCTGACTGTTACCGCAATGTTTTTCTTGGTAACCTTATATTCATTCGTCGCTGCTGCCGTTACGGTTATATTAGTTGTACCTGCTGCAACACCAGTGATGTTGATGGTATTGTTGTTTTCAACCGCTACGGTAGCAATTTCCGGGTCAGCACTTATTACACTAATTGTACCTCCTGACGTATTTTCATCTACTGTAACTGCGATTGATGACTGAAGCACGACCTCCGTTTCTTCCTGTGACAGAGTTAATGTGTTATGTGGCAAAGCAGTCCATCCATTAATCTCATTTCCTTCTATGGCTACCAGAGCCTTGTCTTTAAGCATGAGGTTCAGCTTGTAGGTATGACCGCTCAGCAGTTCCTTGGTAATATCGTAGTAATATTCTTTCGAGTCGTAGGTCACCTTCACAAAATGTCCATCAACACTATGGGGCGCCACGATAGCCGTAGCATAATTATAGTTGCTGCCGTAGATATTGGTCACGGTGTTTATCTGCACATCGTTCGTCTCGGCACCGGCGGTGATGGCAGGGGCAGCCGACTTGCTGATGGTGAAGGACACTGCAGTAGGCATGTCCAACAGTTCCACCGTTGCCGTAGCCAACTGGGCTTGGGTGATACTGCCTCCGGCAATGAGTGCCACCTGTACCTGTGTCAGCATGTGTTGGAACTGTATCATCGGGTACTCATCGCTGGTCACCTCTGTCAGTGTTCCGTACATCAGATCGCTTTGGTTATAATTCTCTTCCGTTGTTTGGTCGGCGGCAATGGTGTGCGTGATAGCCTCGGTCGGAAATGATGTTGTGTTTCCCACAAACGTGTTTTCTGCAAAGTTGCCTACCAACGCATAGAAATTCAGTTCGCCACTTCCCGGCCACAGTTTCTTGTCCGTCGGGTCGGGAGTCATCGAGCCATTGGCGTTCGCTGTCAGTTGCCACGCTTTCAGGTAATCCGCCTCTGTGACGGTTCCTCCATCGGTGTTATCGGCCCATACCCAGCAGATAGCCCCCGTATAGAGATGTTCATAAGTGGCAGCTCGCGTCTTTGTCAGCTGGCTTACCTTGGCTCCCAACTGAATTTCTTTGGTGCTTAGAGCAGTTGCGTCGTCTTTACATGCCATCGCTGTCATCAGCAAGGCCAAAAGCACTGTCATATAATAGATTGTCTTCTTCATATCATTGTTTTTAGTTATTCTTTCACTTTAACCTATAACCCTTAACCTATAACCTATAACCCTTAACCTATAATCTGTCATTCAACAATAAACGTCCCGTTCATTGGTAGGTCACTATCTGTCCAAGACGTTACTTCACTCCGTACGGATAGTGATGACATATAGAAATAGATGATATAGGTATAGACCTTGCCAGCCTCAAACGTCACGCTTTCGTGCAGACGGAAAAACTGTTGTGTGCCGTCCATCTGTGTGATACGGATGAGTGCACCTTTACTCTTCTCTTGCGGTACGATGACGGCAGCACAGCCGTTGTCTTCGGGGTGGTTGGCATCGTTGTTGTAGTTGTCGGTCAGCACGATGTCTGTTGTCTCTCCCGTTGCCTCTCCGAGAGTCATACCCGTCAAATCACATTTTGTGATAGGCACCGATGGCTTTAGTCCCATCAATTCTATGGTGGCTCCTGAGAAAATACGTGATCCACTGCCTGCCTCTAAGCGTACTACGACCTTTGCCAGCTGGTGGGTGAACGACAGCGGTATTACAGTAGCCGTACGCCGGATGTTTGCCGGTGCTACGCCATACATCAAGTCACTGGCCATGTAGTCGTCATCGCTTGCCTGCTGAGTCCTTACTGTGAATGTGCCTACCCCTTCCACCCATGACGGGTAAAGGGCATAGACATCTACGCCGTGAGCAATGTTGTGGGGAAATACGGGTATTTCTGCATTGCTAACAGTCAGCGTACTATTGTCATCGCTGACTGTGAACTTCAGCGGTTGCGGATAGTCCGTCTTGTTGTCGGCTTCTGGGTCTTGATCGTGCTCATTGATAAAGACGGCCACCTCCTGTCCTTCGTAGAACTGTGAGCCTTGCACGTTCGTAGTGGCACGGGTGCTGCTTTGCTGTACTGCCTGTAGGCGGATTTCGCCGTTCCACCCATCCTGACCGTCGTTATCATTGTTCTGACAGGCGGTCATGAGCAGCAATGCGCCCATACTATATAATAGGATGTGTCTTGCTTTCATCATTCCGTCGTCTTTGTTATATTAATATCATCTGTATTCTCCCAAGACTTCACCTCACCAGTTGTGTTGAGGTTGCTGTCATCTGTAATACTTCCCAACATCGTGCCGCCGTCTTCCCAGTCCTTGAGAGAGACACACTGTATGAACAGATCACGCCTGAGCGTCAGGGCGTAGGTAATGACCTTTCCCGGATTCCACATGCTGGCAGGGAGGGTACTGGCTATCTCGTGGTCTTCGCCGTCGTTATAGGTCAGTACGATGGTCAGTCCTTCCGGATCCTGTGGCAGTAACATTAGGCGTTTTGCCCCTTCGTTCAGTTCCTGTCCGGGTGTCCCCGTGACGACCACCTCATTTTCCACTTTGTAGTCAGCAGTGGTTTCAGCGATGTCCGTCCACTCGCTATCTCCCAAGATGAAGGTTCCGCTGTTTTTCACGCCACAGAGCTTGATGCTTTTCACCGTACAGACTTGCATATATCCTGTGACAAAACGTATCTGCGTCAGTCGGTGGGCAAACGTCAGGGGCAGGGCCGCTGTCTCGTCTTTCATATAGGTATCTACGAACTCGTCTGTCGAAATCTCGCCAGACGAGGCCGTCATGAAGTCCACCTGTTTACTCACATCTGTCGGCACTGTCACCGTCAGTACGGGCAGTCCCTCCACGTCATCGGGCAGCGCCACCACCTCTTCATTGTCATCGCTGAAGGGGTAGTAGGCATATATGCGAAGGCTGTTGTCCGGAGCCGGACTGGCGAACATTCTGGTGGTGCTCCATTGCGACAATCCCTTGCTGACCACTTTCTCGTTGGCCATATAGTCCGGCGTTTCGCTGCCGCTCCACTCATCGGCATAGACATAGCCGTAGATGCCGAAGGGCTCTGTGAGCCATCCGCTGATAGGCTGTCCGCGTGTTCCGGTCTGTGTGCTGACGCTGAACGACAAGTAGCGAGCTCCAGTGCCGACCACCTCTTGGTTGTCAGTCTCCGTTGCGCATGCGGTGAACATCATAGTGCCCAGCATCAGCAGTAGTCCTATCCAATGTCCATTACCTTTATTCATGGCTCTTTTATCTTTTTTATTATCAACAGAAAGACATATTAACAGCACGCCTTGGTAAGGCGTGTGTTAATATGTCATAGAACGCTTCGAGGCAAGGTGCCTCTGAGGTTAGCTTTAAGCCACAGGGTATTTAATACAAGAAAGTTTAAGTCGTGTTAGAACGCCATCATACCCCAAGTAGTATAAGAACCTGTCTTATCCCATGTATCTACATAGAATTTGCCCGAATGCCACATAACAATTCTAAATGATTTTTGATTACTGTATAGAGTCGATGCCCATGAGCCATACGAATTTCCACTTACGCAAAAATCTGTATTATTGAATTTCCGAGTCATTGCATTCATGTTAAGGGCCAATTGAACAATTTTCGGATCATCAGTTAGTTGTTTACTGCTATTGTTTGACGTTGTACTAAACCAGTCATTTCTCCTATCATACAAATTAGTCTGTCCTGCGCCATTGGGACCAAACATTGCAAGGATCTGTCCAATGGCAGGCATGAACCATCCTGTAGATGTATATGGACAAGCATATTTTTTTTGAGAATTAAAATTATATAGAGTTTTTGCTAGATGCGTATGAGAACTCTCAACTAGTTTAAGGGTATTCTCGTATCCTTCATATGCGGCAAACAAATCTTTAGCAGTTTTGGCATAGTTGGTAAGTACCGTTTCACTTGAACTTGAAGTACACCATGCGGAGTATGATTTTACACTAGGATTAATGGCAAGGCCGTGCCGATTTTCAGAAGCGGCATCGGTTCCGCAGTATATTATAATTCCCAGCGGAGTCTTATAACTGAGTTTATCTTCGGTTATAGTTCCATCTTGATAAATAATATATCCATTATCAAATGTACCTTCTTCATCAGATCGAGTGCCATTATCTACCACATATTTTTTATAGTAGCCACCATCGACACCTGAATGACTAATACTAAAGACATTATATTTGCCATTCTCGTCAACATACGTCTTTCCTGTCAATGCTTCTGGGACGTTTGGTTTAACTATATACCGATAGATGGGTTCACTGCCTGCTACTTGTCGTACAGCTTTTTCCGTTTGATCCATCGTATAATACTCGTTCACCTCGTATATGTTCGTATTATCATTTACGTTGGTATAGGTATGGTGAATATATGGAACTTGAATAACAATCAGACCCATGACGTGCTTCATCTGGAACTGACACTCGGTGCCTACCAGTGCGCCTTGGCCTACCATCAGGTCACTACGAGTATATCTCCATTGCGTATACTGATCCTTATAGGGCTCAAAAGCGGCGATATAATCATGGAAGAATCCCTCTGCTGTATGGTTAGTGGGGTCAACATCGGCAATGGTCACACCTTCCTTGTAAGGATAATAAGCGAAATAGTCCACACCATTATAATATAAGAACTCTTGTCCTGTCTTTGTCTTCCATACACCATTCTCATAATAGAGGGCTTTATTGACGTAGGTATCGTTCAGTGGGATATTGTTCTGTGTAATGGCAAACACACCAATGGAGTCTCCATTAGTGAAAGTGGTTGTCATCACCGTCTTATTGTCCTCGATGGTCTCTTCGTTGGAATCATTGGCACGGGTAGCAGGATTGGCATTGTCGAAGCCGTGGTCAGAGACAACGACGGAAACGACCTTGCCGCCGTCTTTTACGACAGGGCTGTCGGTATTGATTTCGTCAGAACAGGCGGCAAGTGCCAATGCGGCTACTGCAGTGCCAAGGTAATAATAGATTTTGTTACGTTTCATATCTTTATTTTTTTATTAACTCTTAACTATGAATTGTGAATTCTTCATTGAACTTCGTTCGAGCCTGCTTTCGCTCGGCATAGCTGATGCAAGCATCACTCTGCTCTCGCTTAATCGCAGCCTTCTTCATTCTTAATTTTACTCCGTATTACTCTCGTGGCTGGTGACGGGGATAACCTCGCCCTGTTGCCACTGCGGGTCATCGGTTGTGTTATCAGTATCGCCGTTGTTGCTGTCGATGTCGTCAGTATCACCCTGCTCCCAGTTGGCATCAGGGGTGGTAATGGGACCGTCGCCCACGTTGCTGGCGATGTCCTCTGGCTCTGTGGCACGCAGCCACCAGCCGTCGGCAAAGGTGATAGGTATCTCGCCGGCACGCACTGCGATGTCGTTGCCGTACTTTGTCCAGCGGGCATCGGAGAGCCAGGGTGCGATGTCCATCGAGGTCGAGGTCACGCCATGATTCATCTCGTCCCACGTCCACTTCAGGTTGCCGCCGAAGACGGGTGTGACGACGATGCTCTCATGGGAAATCTCTATGTCGTAGATAAACTGATATCCGGGCATGAACTCAGCCTGACCGCCCTGCGGTACGAAATAGAACACCGTGCCGCTGATGTTGATGGCCAGTAGCGGTGTATGGTCGAGGTCCTGCGGAATGAGCAGTGCCTCGTAGCGTTTCAAGTAGTTTTCCGTATCATCCACCTCCGTCTCGTGGGGCGTGATATAGCCTGTCGTGGCAGTTGGTGTCCATGTGCCGAAGTAACCCGTTGCAGGTTCTGTGAAAGCTGCTTCCATGATGATGGGGTAGCTGCTGTCACCGATGGTGATACCTTGGAATACCGTCGGGTTTTCTGCCAGTACGCCAGAGTTCTTGAGGCGTACAATAATCTTCGCCGTCTGGTGGTAGAAGTATATCTTCCGTTCAAACGGCTTTCCTGCTACTTTCTGTACGGCAGTGACAGGAGCGTAGAGCAGCTCGCTCTGGTTGTAGCCATTGCCGTTGTTCTGGTTCTGGTTGCTGACGATGGTCCAAACCTCCGGCATATCGTGCGACTCCACGCCATCGCCGCGATACCATCCGGAAATCTCGCGGGTGGTGCTGCTGCGTGTCCAGTAGAACGGCTCTACGCCCACCGATGCCTGCAGCTGTCCACCGTTGACGGTTGAGGCCTCGTATATCTTCACCTCGCCGTCAATCCTCAGTGCCACGCGGTCGTGCTCCTTCCAGAAGGTACCTTCTGGCTGCTGCTGTGCCTGCCCACCGTCATTCTCAGTGGTCTCACTGACCACTGTTGCCGGAATGACGATGGGCTCCAGTAGCTGTGCCTCCTCTGCCGCATCATCCTGACAGGCTGTCAGCACGACCAGCGCCGTGCACAAGGTTAATAGGTGTTTTTTCATGTGTTATCTAATAGAGATTAGAAGGCGCAAGCATATAGTCTATAAGTAGACACAGCTCCACCCCCATTGTATTTGTTCGCAGCTATCATTCTTGGGACACAAGGAGTACTGTTAGTGTATGTAAAGATAGCACGCCATGAGGTATTTGCGGCTTTCTCAGAACTTACAAAGAAATAATAAGATGTATTACCTGGATTATAGGAATCACTTTGTGAGACAGATGTCCACAAGGTCTTGATATATGTTTTCAAATTGTTCGTGGATGTGGTATATGGATATGTAAAAGTAACTGATGCTTCATCAAGACCACTTGTTATTTCAGCCCCAAAGGCGCAGAAGATCTTTATCCATTGTCCAGCACTTGGCATAAACCATGTAGAACATGCAGCTAATGCTTTGGGGGCGGTTTGAAGCCTTGTACATGCGCCACCACTTGTAAGACTTCCAATGCCTTTTGAGTTTGTAAGTCCAGATTTGTCTGCGAGGCATTGTCTTAATGTAGTGTCATTGGGACATCCTGGCATATCACCATAGTCGGGTGATGTACTTGAACTTGAATTAGACCAAAAGCCCTGCGAGTTGTTGTGATCTTTATCAAGAACGAGTCCATGAACATATTTCTCTCCTTCTGTATATTCGTCATCTATCTCTGCCAAATACGAGATGATGCCAAGAGCTGACGAATAATTTGATAAGCGTGCTGCTGTTTCTGGCTGATGTTCAATATGCATATCGTTGAAGAGTATGTCGCCTAACTCTACCGTAAAGTCCTCTATCGTTGATTTTGACGGATCAAAGCCTCCATCAACAATAAACTTCTTATAGTGACCTGCGCTGACATTGTCGCAGGTGAAGTTGAACACGCGACCATCAGGATTCATACCAGATATGGATGTTCCACCAGGTTTACCAGGCTTTACGATATAGCGGTAGTAACCCTGCTTCTGACTGGGCTTATACACACCTTGCTCAAAGGAGAAAATTTTGGTAGTCTCCTCGTCAAAGTTTGTGATTGCTTCCGATTCTGTCAGCTTCGGGAACAGATAAACTGTGCCATTCAATTCTTCCGCCACCGAGATAAACACCAGTCCCATGGCATGTCCCATGCTGAATGTGAAAGTCTCGCCACTCATAGCACCTGCACCTACCATCAGGTCGCTGGCGCTATACTTTACAGTTGTTGACTGGTCTGCCTGCGGCTGCCACGCGGTGACGTAGGGCGCAAAGAACTCATCAACACCCTCTGCTGACCAGTCCACATCTTTCTCTGGATCGATGTCTGGGTTATAGGGATAGTAGGCATAGTAGCGCATGCCAGTGAAGTAGTAGAACGTCTTACCGTCGGGGTTCACCCACTCTGTGCCGTTGTAGCGCAGCTCCAGGTTGTTATAGTGTACGGCTCCACCTGCTGAGATGGAGAACACACCGATCTTGTCGCCAGCAATGAAGTTGGTCTGCATGATGGTGTTCTCACCCTGCACCTCCTCGTCATTGCTCTCTGCAGCACGGGTTACGTCACCATAGCCGTTGTCAACCACATTGATTTTGACGGTCTGTCCATCAGTAGTAGCCTGAGGCTCGTTTACTACGAAATCGTCACTCTCGGCACAGCTGCCCAGTCCCATGACTGCTGCCAGTGCCATTCCCATGATTAATAGTTTGTTTGTCTTCATATCTATATTTTTCTTAACTCTTAACTATGAATTGTGAATTCTTCATTGAACTTCGTTCGAGCCTGCTTTCGCTCGGCATAGCTGATGCAAGCATCACTCTGCTCTCGCTTAATCGCAGCCTTCTTCATTTATTCCGGATCTTCACTCGTCACCAGCGTGTCCTCGCCCTCCTTGCCCCAGCCTTGGCTGGTGGCGTCCTTGTCGGGCTGGCTGTCTTCGTTGTCGGCATCGGTGTCGCCACCTTCCTTCTGCCATCCTTCACCCTCGGCGTTCTTGTCGGGCTGTTCGCCTTCCTGGTAGTTGACGCCGCTTTCGCCCTCCTTAGTCCAGTAGTCAGCCGAGATGCTGATGGGTATGATGCCCGAGGTGACGTTTTGGCTGGGGTTCGTCTCCTGCTTCCATCCGTTGACGGTGAGCACGGCAGGCGTATTGTCGTTCATGGTTACCTCGCCGTCCTGCTGCCACGTCCACACGTGGCTGCCGCCGATGATGGGGGTGACGACAATCTTACTGGCATCCTCCGACACCTCGATGTCATAGATATTCAGGTAGCCCGGCTTCAGTTCAGCCTGTCCCGTCTGCGGCACGTAGGCATAGCTGTGTCCGCCGATAGTGATGGCGAGCAGGGGCTTGAAGTCGAGGTTCTGGGGAATCACCAGTGCCTCGTATATCTGCAGGTAAGCCGTCTGGTCGTCGGGTATGGTCTTGTAGGGTGTTATGTAGCCCTTCTCGCTGCCCAGCGTCCATGTGACGCTGATGTTCGTCTCCGGGTCGTCCACTGTCAGTGTGCCGTTCATAGCTATTTTGAAGCTCTCGTCGCCGATGGTCACGTCCTCGATGGCCGTGGGGTGTTCGGTCAGGAATCCTGCGTTCTTAATGCGCACCATCACCTTCGCCGTCTGGTGGTAGTAGGTAATGGTAGCGTGGAAGCGGTCGGCATAGGTCACGGCCGTCGGTGGTGCATAGAGGAAGTCGCTTGCCTGCAGCCCTTCGCCTTCGTTGGTGTTCTGGTCGCTCTCCACGGCCCATGTCGTGGGCATCGTGTGCATTCCTTCCTCGTCCATGCCGCTGCCTTTATACCATCCGCTGATGGTCTTCACCTCGTTGGAGGCTCTCCACATGAACGGTGACTGGCCGCGTGCTGCCACGAACATGCCGCCGTTCTCGGTCGTTGCCTCATATATGCGCACCTCGCCACCGATGGCTACTGCCACGCGGTCGTGCTCGGTCCATTGGCCTGTGGTAGCTGTCAGTCCGCGTGTCAGCGGGTCGGTCTGTGGTGCTGCCACCGACGCCCTGAGCACCACGGGCTCCGGCTCTATTGCCATCCCGTCGTCCTCAGTGGTGCAAGCTGCCATTGTCGTCATCATGGCAATGATGACGATGGCAACAGCAATTGAAAATTTCTTTTCTGCACGCAACCTGTGGTTATACATATATTCTATCTTTCTTAATTGAACTTCGTTCGAGCCTGCTTACGCTCGGCATAGCTGATGCAAGCATCGCTCTGCTCTCGCTTAATCGCAGCCTTCTTAACTCTTACCTCTTTATATAACTCAAACGACAAAAACGTCGAGGACTAAAAATAGTTCTCGACGGCAAAAACTTCAGAAAATCCTATAGGGTTTTATTCCTCTATCCAGTAATATTCCATTCGAGCCTTTTCACCATTCACATCATCTGCATCCAGCTTGCCAGTCCTTGGCATATTTAGGATATCCTGAATATCCGGTTCAAGCATTTCCGTTGGCAGCATTTTGTACTTTTTCTTGTTCGCCATGGAATGTGTGAACCTATCAATAAGCATCACGACAAACTCATCAACGCTCAGATTCTGAGTGTCTGCATAATGTTTTGCATTCTTGTATGCAGCATTACTTAAAGTGATGGTATTCATAACTTCCTTTTTTGTTTTCGTGGCAAAGATAGGAAAAGAAATTTAAACCGCCAAATGATTTCGCCGTTTTTTATGCCTTTTGCCGTTTGTGTCAGTAAATCAAAGAACTCTTACCTCTTACATCTTACATCATACATCTTCTTATATCACAATCTTTCCTTCGACCACCGACTCGTCGGAGCCGCCTTCCCACTGGTGTGTCTCCAGCTCATAGACCAGAGCCAGCGAGACGATGGAAATCTTGTAGCGATAAATCTTGCCCCATTCCCATGCAGAGAGGGCGTCGCTGCGCAGGGGAGCCTCCAGCGTGTGGAGCTTCTCCTCGGTCTCGCCCACGGCGGTGCCGCGGAACTTGATGACCATCTTGGCGTCGGCAGGAATCTGCTGGGGCAGCATCAGCAGCGTGTTGTCACCGTCGGTGATGACCTGCTTGCCTCCCTCCTCGTCGGCCAGTGTGATGGCCGTCACCTGGAAGTCGGTGTCGATGTTGAACTCCACGTC
>Ga0247611_10002215_pt1 | contig 32234 bp, 31 predicted proteins | sample 177DNAGHGhighgp2_FD_192422 | JGI IMG/M metagenome (GOLD analysis project Ga0247611, IMG submission 192422) | Sheep rumen microbial communities from Palmerston North, Manawatu-Wanganui, New Zealand - 1770 DNA GHGhigh gp2 | ecosystem: Host-associated > Mammals > Digestive system > Stomach > Rumen... | reverse complement strand
AAAAGCTAGTGAGGTACACCTGTTCCCATCCCGAACACAGAAGTTAAGCCACTAAACGCCGACAATAGTGAAAGCGAAGATAGGTAGTTGCGTAGAATTTTTTTTTGTCTAAAAAAGTAAAAAGTGACAAGAAAAAGAATTATTTAATGATTAAAGTTGTATAACTCTTTTTTTTTTTGATATAATATTTTTTAGGTGATAAAGATGGATTATAAAATAACAACATATTCAGAAGAAGAAACTATTGAACTAGCCCAAAATATTGAGTCAGAAAAATTTCCTAATATGGTAATATGTTTACGAGGAGATTTAGGTAGTGGAAAAACTGTTTTTACAAAAGGTTTTGCACAAGCACTTGAGGTAAAAGAAGAAGTTACTTCTCCTACCTTCACGATTATAAAAGAATATACATCTGGAGAAATGCCACTATATCATATGGATGTATATCGCTTAGATGGCAAAGTTGATGATCTTGGCATTGAAGAATATTATAATAAAAAAGGTATTACAATTATAGAATGGGCAGATATGATTGAAGATTATTTACCTGAAAAACGGTTAGATATAAGAATAAAAAATTCATCAGAAGATGAAGATAAAAGAATTATAACAATTACGCCTCATGGAAGAAAATATGAAGAATTATGTGAGGCTATATTATGAGATGCTTATATATAGATACCTCATCAAGTTTTTTATATTCAGCAATAACTGAAGATGATAAAGTTATTTCAGAAGTAAAAGAAGAATATGGACAAAGTTTATCAGAGGTTGCTTTGCCAAAGATTGTTGAAATGTTTAATAAAAATAATTTATCCCCAAAAGATGTGGATAAAATATTTGTTGTTAATGGACCAGGAAGTTTTACTGGTATTAGAATTGGTGTAACAATTGCTAAAGTATATGCTTGGGGATTAAATATTCCAATTACAACAATATCATCATTAGAGGCAATGGCTATCTCAAGTGAAAAACAAATAAATCATATTCCTATAATAAATGCTAGAAGAGGATATGTGTATGGTGCAATCTATAATAAAGATTTAAAACCCATCTTGAAGCAACAGCATATTAAACTTGAAGAATTAATAAAAAAAGCAGAAGATTTAGATAAATATGAATATATATCAAATGATGAATTTGATTTAGATATAAAATTGGAATCATATAATCCAAATATTTCAAAGATTATCAGCCATTATAAAGATAAAGAAAGTGTTAATCCACATAGTGTTAATCCTGAATATCTTAAAAAGACAGCCGCAGAAGAAAGTAAAAATGATCAGAGAACTTAAAAAAGAAGAAATTGAGATAATTAATGATTCGTTTATAGATATACAATATTTAATAAATGAATTTAATAATAATCCATTTATGAAAGTATTATTACTATTAGAAAATAATACAATAATAGGTTATTTATACTATAGTGATATATATGATAGAGCAGAGATTAATCAGATTGAAATAGAAAATATCCACAGAAATTGTGGAAACGGAAAAAAATTAATGGAATATATGATTAATATTGTGGATAAAGATATAACATTAGAAGTAAAATATGATAATGAACCAGCTATTAAACTATATAAAGATTATGGTTTTAAAGAAGTAGCAACAAGAAAAGGTTATTACAAAGGAACTGATGGACTATTAATGGAAAGAAAAAATAAGACTCTTTGAAAATAGAGTCTTTTATGTTAAAATATAGTAGAAATACAGGTGATATAATGAAAGATATGTATATATTAGGAATAGAGAGTAGCTGTGATGAAACAAGTATATCCATAGTCAAAAATGGAATTGAAGAAATAGCAACAGTAACATCTTCACAAATTGATATTCATAAAAACTATGGTGGGGTTGTACCAGAAATAGCTAGCAGACAGCATGTAAAAAATATTACTATTGTTTTAGAAGAATGTTTTGAAAAAGCAAATATGACAATGGACGATATTGACGCTATTGCAGTTACATATGGTCCTGGATTAATTGGTTCATTATTAATAGGGTTAGAAGCTGCCAAAACATTATCTTTTATATACAATAAACCCCTGATTCCTGTACATCATATTGCAGGACATATATATGCTAATAGCATTGGGAAAGAAATGCAATTTCCACTTTTAGCAATAGTTGTAAGTGGAGGACATACAGAACTTGTTGAGATGGAAAGTCACTACAAATTTAAAAAACTCGGAGGAACATTAGATGATGCAATAGGTGAATGCTATGACAAAGTAGCCAGAGTATTAGATTTAGAATATCCAGGAGGACCAAAGCTTGATAAATTAGCCGCCGAAGGGAAAGTTACATATAAATTACCAGTTCCTTTAAGAGATGACAGTTATAATTATTCGTTCAGTGGATTAAAGAGTGCAGTAATTAATTTAGTACATAATGAAGAACAAAGAAATAATCCATTAAGAAAAGCAGATTTAGCTGCTTCATTTCAAAAAGTTGCAGTAGAAGCAATTGTAAATAAAGCAAAAAAAGCTATTATAGAAAAAAAAATTAAAAACGTTATTATTGCAGGAGGAGTAGCAGCAAACAAAAAGTTAAGAGATTCTGTAATAGAGCTAACGGAAGAATTAGGAGTGAACTTTTCCGTTCCGCCATTAAAATACTGTACTGACAATGGAACAATGATAGCAGCCGCAGGATATTACGCAATGAAAGATGGAAGAAAAGCAGATTTGAATCTTAATTCAAAATCCCAAGACACATTACAATGATGTGTCTTTACGTTTTCCTTAAAAAAATATTTCTGAAAAGCTATTACAAACATAAAAATATGGTATAATATAAAAAATAGGGAGGCTAGAAAATGATAAACAGAGTGGTTTTAAATGAAACTTCTTATTTTGGAAGAGGTTCAAGAAAAAAAATAATTGATGAAATAAAATCAAGAGGGTATGAAAAAATATTAGTTGTTTCTGATATTAATTTATTAGAAGCAAATGTCACAACAATGGTAACTGATATATTAACAGAAGCTGGAATAACATTTTTTGAATATCTACATGTAAAATCTAATCCAACTATTAAAAATGTACAAGATGGTCTAAGCGTTGCTCAAATGAGCAATGTTGATGCTATAGTTGCAATTGGAGGAGGAAGTGTTATTGATACAGCAAAAGCTATTTCAATAATAATGAACAATCCTGAACATAGTGGAGTAACCAGTTTAGCAGGTGCAGTAGAAACCAGAAAAAAAGGATTACCATTAATTGCACTACCAACTACAGCAGGGACAGCAGCTGAAGTAACAATTAATTACGTTATTACTGATGAAACAAATATGAAAAAGATGGTATGTGTAGATGTTCATGACATTCCAGTATGTGCAATTATTGATCCAGATCTTATGGAAAAAATGCCACAAAGCCTAGCAGCTTCAACGGGAATGGATGCTCTAACACATGCTATGGAAGGATATATAACAAAAGCAGGTTGGTTGATTCCTGATATGTTCCATATAAATGCAATGGCCTTAATATATAAAAATTTAGAAAACGCTGCAAATGAAAAAGATGAAATAGCAATTGAAAAAATGGCGTATGCACAGTATATTGCCGGTATGGGATTTTCAAATGTAGGATTAGGAATTGTACATTCCATGGCCCATTCACTAGGAGCATTTTTTGATACTCCACATGGTCTAGCTAATGCAATATTACTTCCACATGTCTTAAGATTCAATGGTGAAGAATGCCCGGATTTATTCAGAAATATGGGAAGAGCATTTGGATTGAATATGGACAATCTATCAGATAAAGAAGCAGTTGAAAAAGTAGTCTCAGCTGTATCTGATTTATCAAAAAAAGTAAAGATTCCTCAAACATTAAGAGAAATAGGAATTCCAGAAGAAATGATTCCTGCACTTGCAAGCCAAGCAATAAATGATCCATGTACTCCTGGCAACCCAAGAGACGTAACCGTAGATGATTTAATTACAATATATAAAGAAGCATATTAAAGAGGTAAACTATGTTAAGAGCAAAAGTTGGATATAGTACAAATTCAGATGATTTTATTGCAGGAATGGAATCTATAAAGGAATCAGCAAAAGATTTTTTAAATGTAAAATGTAATTTTATTTTTACTTCAGAAAAAAACAATATACCAAAAATAGTAAAAGGAATTAGAAATTCCTCATCAGCCCCAATCATAGGGTGTACAAGTAGTGGAGGTGTAATGATTCCGCAAGGATACATCACTTCAGAAAATGGCTTTGTTGCTACTATGTCATTAAATGATCCAGAAATGATAGTTGGAGTTGGATGTCATGAAGCAGGGAAAAATCCAAGAACTATAGGAAGAAAAGTAGCTTTAGAAGCAGTAGAAAATGCAGAAACATTAAGAGCACCAGCATATTTTTATATGATAGCAACTCCTAAAGATGAAGAAGAATATCTTATGGGAATACAAGATGTTATCGGAAGAGTACCTATGTTTGGAGGAAGTGCAGCTGATGATAATATTGAAGGAAATTGGAAAATAATATGCAATGATAAAGAAATAACTGATGGAGTAGCTGTTGCATTTTTTTATACCGATAATGAAATAGAAAACATATTCACTGGAAATTATAAAGAAACAAATAATATTGGACTAATTACCGAAGTTAAAAATAATAGAGAATTAGTTTCAATTGATGGCATTTCATCGTTAAAAAAATATTCACATTGGATTAATGAAAGTCCATCAAACTTAAAAGGAAAAGATTTATTAAAACGTTCAGTGTTGCAACCACTAGGAATTAAAGATTCTTTAGGAAATCTTACAGTAATTAGACATCCTATGATTGGAAATGATTGTGGAACTAAAACAATAAATGATGATACAATTACCTTAGGAAATAAAGTTGTAGAAGGAACTGCTATTATACAATGTGAAGCAGACGAAAAAACTTTAATTGAATCTGTAACAAGTACAATAAAAGAATTAAAAAGAAATACATTTAACCCTCCAGCTGCATACTTATTATTTCATGATGCCGCAAGGAAAATGCAATTTGAAGGTAGATTAGAGCAAATTCATAAAGATATTTTAAAAGAAACAAGAGGAGTTCCATTTATTATGCCATTTACCTTTGGAGAATATGGTTTTTGCGAACATTCTGCTAATATATGTGGTGGATTAATGCTATCATATGTTGTGTTATGCAGAAAATAAACATAAAAAAACAAAGTATAATTATTTAGTACTTTGATTTTTTATTTTTTATTTTAATTAATAAGTCAAGTGAATAATACATAATTGAAGAAATAATAGCAAGTATAAATATATTTGATATAACCAAATCCAGATTAAATATTTGTGATCCATACATTATTAAGTACCCAATACCACTTTTAGAAACAAGTAATTCTCCCATAATTACACCAATTAAACTCATTGAAATATTTACTTTTAAAGTTGCTAAAATAGTTTGAAAACTATATGGAAGAATTAGTTTACAAAAAGTTTTCCACTTACTTGAATGAAAACTATCAAATAAACAAATATAATTTTTAGGAACAGAAGAAAAGCCACTATATACATTAATAATAGATGAAAATAAAGTGATTGTTAAAGCCATAAATATAACAGAATGAACACTAGCACCAACCCAAATAATAATTAATGGTCCCAATGCTACTTTAGGAAGAGAATTTAAAATAGTAATATAAGGATCTATTATTTTTGAAAATAAAGGAAATCTCCATAACAAAAATGATATGACTATACTTAGAGTAGTTGATATAAAAAAGCTTAGAAAAACTTCCGTAAATGTAACTGCAATATGAACAAATAACGAGCCATTTCTCAATAATGAAAAAAGATTATTTATAATTCTACTTGGACTTGAGAATAAAAAAGTATTAATAATATGATAACTACCTAATATCTCCCATATAATTAAGAAAACAGCAATAATCATTATTTGAAAAAAATAAATAATTCTTTTTTCTTTTTTATATTTTTTTATAAATAATTGATGTTCCATACTAAATTTGTTCATCTAAATCACTCCATATTTGATTATAATATTTTGAAAAATTACTTTTTTCTCTATTCATAGAAGGAAGATCATTACAATCCCATTCTAGAATATATTCATTTTTCACTACAGCAGGCCTTTTTGAAAGAACAATAACTCGATTAGACATAGAAATTGCTTGACTGATATCATGAGTAACCATGATGGCGGTTTTTCCTTCTTTTTTAATGATGTTATATATATCATCATTAATTTTAATTCCAGACTGATAATCTAATGCCGATGTTGCTTCATCAAGTAGTAGAATATCTGGTTTAACAGCAAGAGTACGAATAAGTGCACATCTTTGTTTCATTCCTCCAGATAAATTATTTGGATACTGGTGAATAAAAGACTCTAAACCATAAGTTTTTAATAAGTAAAGAACATAGTTTTTACTTTCATCATTGAGTTGACCAGTTAACTCTAAACCTAGTAGACAATTTTCTAGAATTGTTCGAAAAGGTAATAAAGAATTGTCTTGCAACATATACGCAATATGATATCCTTTTTTTATAGAAACATCTCCGCCGGATTTATTAGTTAAGCTACTAAGAATTGATAATAAAGTAGATTTACCACAACCACTTGGGCCAACGATAGAAATAAAATCATTTTCATAAACAGAAAAACTAATATCTTCAAGAGCTGTAATTTCATTATTCAAAGTATGATACTTTTTGTGTAAATGACTGACTTCCAATAGTTTATTCATTTTAATCTCCTCATTTTATCATATGATTATTTATAAATTAATGTTAGGCCATTTATTATATATAATAAAAAAATAAAGTATAAAAATACTTTATTTTATAGAATAGAATAGTTTATCATAGGATACTTTTTCTTTTAATTCTCCATAGTCAATCATAATATCTTGAAGATGATTAAAAGACTCTTCAGTAAATTTAGTAGTTTTTGGCCAAGTATCATTATTACGATATCTACTAATAGCACTTTTAATATCTTCAAATGATGTATCTGGAAACTGAGAAGATATTGATTTGGCTACTTCTGAGTCGCTATGGGTATGAACATAATTTAATCCTTTTTGTATAGCATAATCAAAACGTTTAATAAGATCTGAATGCTCTTTAATAAATTTTAATCTTGCAGAATAAGAAGTATAAGGTACAATTCCACCTAATTCTCCAATACTAGCAACCACATATCCATATCCTTGTTTTTCGATTGTTGTAGCAGTAGGCTCAAATAAAGTAACAAAGTCCCCTTGACCTCCAATAAATGCTCCACTCATCGCAGCAAAAGCAATTGATGTATCAATCTCTAAATCATCAGAAGGATTGATATTATTTTGCTTTAATGCATATTCAAATGTCATTTCTGGCATACCGCCAGCTCGACCACCAATAACTGTTTTTCCTTTTAAATCATTCAAAGAAAAGTTTTTATATGGTTTTCTAGAAACAAGAAAAGTACCATCTTTTTGTGTTAATTGTGAAAAAGTTTTTAAATAATTTTTTTCTCCTCCATTATAAACATAAATAGTTGCTTCACTCCCACAAAGACCAATATCTGCATCCCCTGAAAGTAGTGCTGCTGAAACTTTATCAGCTCCACTAGTTAATATCAATTCAATATCAATTCCATTTTCTTTGAAATAACCTTTTTCTAAGGACACATACATTGGGGCATAAAAAATAGTATGAGCAACTTCTGCTAAAGTTATTTTTTCTATATCATTAGAATTTTTAATATTATTCTTTTTAAAAATATTGAAAAATATAGTTATAATAACTAAAAAACATAAAATAACAATAAATAATCTTTTTTTCATAAATATCTCCTATCATAATAAAATATGATATTAAAAATAATATGAATGGGTATTTATAATATGTTGTAAAATTTAACAAGTATTTAATTAAAATAGGGATAATAATACTTATATTTTGTTTAAGTAAAGCTTTACTTATAAATATACAAAATTGGTAAAAACAAAGAAAATTGGTAAAAACAAAGAAAATTGGTAAAAACAAAGTTTTACTTGAAAAATAAAGAATTTTATGATATAATATATCAAATTATGGGAGGGATGGATAATGATTAGGCTATTGAGTAAAAAATATATAATTATAATCATACTATTATTTATTTTTGAACTTTCTATAGTTAATGCTAAAGTAGATTCAATTGAATTAGTAGAAGATAAAAATACAAATAGCTATATAGCAAATACAGCTTTTCCATATAAAAAAACAAAAGACGGTAAATATCTATATTGTTTAAACATAAATAAAAAAACAGCAAAGAACATAAAAGCAACCATTGTAGAAAATAATACAATTCTAGATGGAGGAATCGTTTATATTTTAAAAAATGGTTATCCTGAAAAATCAATAACAGGAGATAAGGATAAAGATTATTATATTACTCAAACTGCATTATGGTGGTATTTAGATACTATACAAGGAAGCACAAACCTAGGAAAACAGTTTAAAGAAAATGGAACAGATTCATATGATTTAAGAAAATATGTAAAAGAACTAAAAGATAATGGATATAAGCATAGAAATGAAGATTATAAAGAAATTAATAATTCTTTAAATATAAAAAATATAAATCTATTTCCAAATAATAATTATTATATATCAAATAATATTGAATTTGATAATGAATATATAAAAAAATATAGTTTAGAATTAAAAAATGCTCCAAAAGGAACAAAAATAATAATAAATAACAAGGAAAATAATTACCAAAACAAGGTAGAGGTAAAGAAAAATGATTTAGTAAAAATAAAAATTCCAAATAACGATTATATAAGTTCAAATATTAAGTTAGTAGTTAACGCAGATATTATTAACTATATGGCTTACGAATATCAACCAACAGATAAAGATATGCCAAATATTGTATTATTAGAAAAAACAATAAATGAATTGAAAGAAGAAAAAGATTTATCTCAATTAATTAATTTAACTAAAGAAGAAGTAGCCGTACCAAATACTGCTTCTACCAAATCATATACAATGATTTTCCTAGGTACATTAGTTTCCTTAATTGGAGTTAGGTGGGTAAAAAAATATGAATAAGGAAAGAAAAATGGCTCCATCAACCACTGCTGCTATTGGATCATTAATTACAATAATAGGTGGCTTCTTATTATCATATAATTATATAGAGTCTAAAAAGATAGTTGCATATGATTATATGGCAAATATGTTCTATAATGGAACGGAAATTATAGAAGCTGAACCTGAAGAAGAAGTAATTCCTCCAATAGAAGAAGAAAGAACCGAGGAGGTAACAGATGAATATATTGGTTATTTAACAATACCAAAAATTAATTTAACAAAAGGATTTTTAGATAAAAGATCATCTGAAAACGATGTTGAAAAAAACATTTTAGTAGTGAATGGATCAAATTATCCAAATAAAGAAAAAGGAAACCTAATTCTTGCAGGACATTCAGGTACGGGATGGAAAGCATTTTTTAATGATTTATATAGAATTCAACCTGGAGATACGGCATACATAACATACGAAGGAAAAAAATATGTATATAGTTTTGTAAACATATATACTCAACCAAAAGTGGGAAAATTGGCTATTTATCGTGATTATGATAAAACAACATTAACATTAATTACATGTACAAATAATGATTCATCAACACAGACTATTTACATAGCTGAGTTAATTGATATAGAAGAATAAAAAAAGGGGTTGGTAATATGAGTAAAATTTCACTAGTAGAAAAATGGGGAATATTACTAGAAGTTACTAAAAGTTCCTATTGGTTTTTACTTATTATAGCATTATTAAGTATACTTGGTATTATGTTACTAAATACTAATAAAAAAACAAAAAATAGGAACAAAATAATTTATATAGCATTTTCAAGTATAATAGTAGTACTAGTAATTATTATGTATCATGGACCAATAACAAATATATTTGATTATATGATGAATAATTTTTTTATAGCAATATACTTTCCAAATCTTGCAATATATTTTGCAGCGTTAATTATTATGAATATAATTTTATGGATAAGTCTATTTCACAAAAAAACTTCAGATATAATCAAAAAAACAAATATAATCGTTTATATTTTGATGAATTATTTGTTAATACTAATATTAAGTATAATTAATAAAGAAAACTTAGATGTCTTTACTCAAAGTTCAGTATATAATAACAAAAATGCAACAGCATTAATTGAATTATCAAGTTTATTATTTATAGTATGGATTATATTTTTAATAATATATAAAGTTATTCTGAATTATCTAACAAAAGATGAAAAAGAAAAAATAAAAAAGATAATAGTTACAAAAGCCGTTAAAATATTACCTGATAATTTTGAACCAATACATGTACCTAATTATTCTTATGGAAATATGAGTAAAAAGAAGAAAGAAATTTCTGAAAAAGAATATCAAGAAAACAAAAAATTAACTCAAAAATTTGAAAACCTTCTTACTGTAGATGATTACAAATTATTATTAAAAATACTAAAAGAGCAAAAAGAAAAAGAACAAAGAGAAAAACAAATAAATGAAGAACGTGAAAGAAGAGAAAAAGAAAAACAAGAATGGTTACAATTTGAACAAGAAAGAAAAGAAGCAATAAGAATTGAACAAGAAAGAAAAGAAGCTTTTAGATTAGAACAATTAAGAATAGAAGAGTTACAAAAGAAAGAATTAGAACAAGAACAAGAGAAGTTTACAGAATTAGAAATGTTATATAGAGGTATTAGATAATTAAAATGATTGACTTATGTTTGTCTATATGATATAAAAACCATCAGGACTCTCATAGTATATAATTTAAGGAGTGATTTTATGAAATATTTTGATTTAAGAGAAAAAGTTAATGACATTTTATATATTGGAAATTCTTATAAAGAAATAAAAACTGAGCGTGAAATTAGTGAAAGTATTTTGGCTTTATTAACTGAAGAAAAAATTAAAGATTGTATATCAGAAACTGAATTGGATAAACTCATAGAAGAAATTTATTTTATTAATCCATATTACAAGGATAATAATGATAATAAAAAGGATATTCCTATTGGGTATGATTTTTACTTATTAGAAGCAAAAAATAAAACAATGGATTTATTTTTGAAATACTCTGATTATAGGTGTTGCTTATTAAAAGCAGATGATGATTTTCAGATATATAATCGAAAACATGGTAATTTATCTGATATTCTTCCAATATTGTCTCCTAATACTATAAGTGAATATATTAAAAGTTTATTTATTGTAGATGATGATTATTATGGAATGAGAAACGTCATTAATAACATTTTTTTTGATATTTGTTTTCAGTACGCTATTGATAGTACATCTGCTAATAGTATATATCGGTGTATTGAAGAATATTTTGAGAAAAAAAGTGAATTAGATCAATTAGTTAAGATTATATATGAATTAACAAAAAGAAAGATAGAACCATATTATTGTGAGATTCTATCATATGGAAGAGATGTGAATAAGCTTTCTGGAGATGAAAAGCAAGATTCAAAGAAACCTTACAAAAAACATCTTTAATAGTAAATAATAATATAACTTTAATAGTTATATTTTTTTATTAAGATTTTAAACCTAATTTTCTTTTACTTTCAGAAAGTAAAAAAGTAAGATATAATAGAAAAGACAGGAAGTGAATAAAAATGAATTTAGAAGATTTAAATGAGAAACAAAGAGAAGCGGTTTTATATAATGATGGACCACTTCTTATTATTGCGGGAGCAGGTGCCGGAAAAACAAAGACTCTTACAACTAAAATTGCTTTTCTAATAGAAGAAAAAGATGTTAGTCCATATAATATTTTAGCAATTACCTTTACAAATAAAGCTGCTAAAGAAATGAAAGACAGACTATTTTTACAAATAGGAAATGATGCAAAAAAATTAACAGTATCAACATTTCATAGCTTTGGTCTAAAACTATTAAGAGAAAATTATGAAAGACTAGGATATGATAAAAATTTTGTTATAATGGATAGTGATGATTCCTTAACAGTTGTAAAAAAAATAATTAAAGATATGGGATATGATCCAAAAATATACAATCCAAGAGCAATTCGAAATAAAATTAGTAGTTGTAAAAATGAAATGACATCTCCAGCTCAATATGAGCGATTTGCAGTTAGCGACTATGAAAAAGTAATAAAAGAAGTATATGAAAAGTACGAGACAAAACTACAAAGAAACAATTCAGTAGATTTTGATGATTTACTATTACTACCAATTGAATTATTCAAAAAAAATCCTGATGTATTAGAAGAATACCAAAACCTTTATCAATATATATTAATAGATGAGTATCAAGATACAAATGAAGCCCAATATATATTAACAAAACTACTTAGTGAAAAAAACAGAAAAATCACTTGTGTTGGGGATGATTCTCAAAGTATTTATAGCTTTAGAGGAGCAAATTACAAAAATATTTTAAATTTTGAAAAAGATTATAAAGATGCTAAAACAATACTTTTAGAACAAAATTATCGATCAACAAGTACAATATTAAATGCTGCTAATCAAGTTATAAAAAACAATAAAATGAAAAAAGAAAAGAATTTATGGACAGCAAGAGGAGAAGGAGAAAAAATTAAATATTATCGAGCATTCAATGAACGAGATGAAGCTCAATACGTTATTCGTAAAATAAAAGAATTAATAAACAGAAATATAGAATATAAAGATATAGCTGTTCTTTATAGAACTAACGCTCAGTCTCGTGTAATGGAAGAAGAAATGCTAAAAGAAAATCTTCCTTATAGAGTAGTTGGTAGTTTTTATTTCTATTCTAGAAAAGAAATTAAAGACCTAATTGCCTATTTAAGATTAATTCATAATTATAAGGATAATGTTTCCCTACTAAGAGTTATTAATACACCTAAAAGAGGAATAGGACTAAAAACCATAGAAAATTTAACTAGAATAGCCGATGATAATGAAATTAGTCTATATGAAGCAATCTCATCAGGAAAAGAGTTAGAATTTAAAAATCTAGTAGAACGATTAAGAGAAGTATCTGAAAATCTAACTTTAACCGAATTAATTGATAAAGTACTAGACGCATCTGGAATGAAAAAAGAATTAGAAACAGAAGGAAGCCTAGAATCAGAAGTTAGACTTGAGAACTTAGAAGAATTCAAATCTATTACTAAATCATTTGAAGAAAGAGAAGGATTAATTTCACTTGAAGAATTTCTTTTAGAAATAAGTTTAATAAGCGATGTAGAAGAGTATAAAGATGATCCAAACAGAATTAGTTTAATGACAGTTCACTCTGTAAAAGGATTAGAATATAATCATGTATTTGTAATAGGAATGGAAGAAGGTATTTTTCCACATATGAATTCTTTAATGGAAAGTAGTGATGTAGAAGAAGAAAGAAGATTAATGTATGTTGCGATTACCAGAGCAAAAGATGATTTGCATTTAGTTAATGCAAGAAGAAGAACATTATTTGGTAAAGAACAGATTAACCCAGTAAGTAGATTTTTAAATGAAATTAATAAAGATTTAATTGAAACAAATGTAAAAGAAGAATTTAAGAAAGAAGAACAAAAAATAGAAGTAGGAGAAATGTTCAGAGAAGAAGATGTTGACTACCAAGTAGGAGACTATGTTTATCATGAAACATTTGGAACAGGAAAAGTAGTTGAAGTAACAAATACATTAGTTAGTGTAGCCTTTAAACATCCACATGGAATAAAAAAATTAATGAAAAATCATAAAAAATTATCAAAAGTATAAGAATAATAGAATTTGATTAATTATGATCTATAATACATAAAAAAAAATATTATGTAAAAAAAACTACTTATATGATATAATAAATTATATAATAAGGAGAATCTATGAAGTACATAAGAAAGAAGAAGTATTCTATTCATAAAAGACATACAACAATAATATATGTTATTTTCTTGTTATTATTATTTATTGGTATTGGGTATGCCAATTTAAATACAGATTTATTTATTAGCGGAATCATTAATATAAGTAGTTTTAAAAATAAAAATTATGCTTACAATTTATTACCAAACTTATTAGAAGAAGGTAATAGTTGTATAATGAAATATGATGGACAGGTAACTGATCAAGTAGGGCAGACAGTAACAGCAACCAAAGTCTATTTTGATAAATGTATAGATAAACGAAATGTTATTTTTGGAAATTATTGCTGGCAGGTTATCAGAACTACTGAAACAGGTGGACTTAAAATAGTATATAATGGAGAACCAGTAGATAATAAATGTGAATCATCAAGAACAAACCACAAAGGAATAGTACAAAATAGTTATGATATAATTCAAGATATTAGTTCAAATTATTTATATAGCACAACTTTTGACTATAATGAAAACTCTAACGAATTTACTTTAATAGATTCATTTTCAGAAACATGGTCAGATTCAACATATGATAACTTAATTGGAAAATTTACTTGTTTGAACAATACTGGAACCTGTACAACAATATACAATATAAATGGTTATGAAACCAATACAAGTGCGGCTTTATCAAGTTATGTATTGTACGATACTAATTATTCACTGATTGGGAGAGGAGCATTTAACGCAAAAAATAGTGGACCAGCTGCAGTTGGATATATGTTTAATACTGTATATAAAAGTTATAATAAGGATGTTTCAACATTAACTGGAAATATTAAATTCTCATCTACATTCACATATGATAGTTCAACTAACACTTATTCTTTATCTGGAACTACAAATATTGTGAACGACTGGGCACAGTCATATGGTTTATTGAATAAAACAAGATATACATGTTGGAATAGTTCAGGAGATTGTCAAACAATATCATACCTTAGCTATTATGACGATGAACTTACTATTAATTTTGACTTTGAAGGTGGTAAAAGCCCTCTTGATATTCTTGATGAAATGCTATGGAATAGTAATGTTAATAGATATAATTCTAGTGCTAAAAGTATTATAGATTCATGGTATGCTAAAAATTTAAATTCAAAAACCTCTGCTTTAGAAGATATAGTTCATTGTAATAATAGAGCTATAACAAATTATGGTAGTTGGGATCCAAATGGAGAGACTACTCCAGGAAATTATTATATTCAGTTCAAAAGCTTTAATCAAACCAATGACTTATCTTGCGAAAAAGTAACAGATCAATTTACAATAAGTAATAATCTAGCTAAACTAACATATCCAGTTGCAATGATACAAAATGAAGAAATAAACAATCTAAATAATAATTCTTTGACAAGTAGTGGATATTATTGGTGGAGTTTATCACCAGCTGGTTATGGATATAGTGGATCTTATAACCGTTATATAAATACTGATGGAAGTCCGTCAAGCTATACTGTAGAAGATATATTTGGATTACGTCCAGTCATTTCATTATTGCCTACTAACAAGATACTGAGTGGAGATGGTAGTGAAACGAATCCTTGGATAATAGAGTAGATTTTTTAGTCTGAAAAAATAATAGTTAAATAATATAAAGGAAAAATAATAATGAGTAATATGATAAAAAATCAAGAAAGAGTAATTGAGCTTATAAGAAAAGCTATGAGTAAAAACGAAGGAGAAGAATTTTTTATTCAAAAAATAGATCGGTATGATACTTGGTACTTTGTTTTTGGAGATAATTATTATAAAGGTTCCTATATTACTATAGGTAATAATTCATATAAACAAATGATTGAGAATAAAGATGATATTGATAGAATAAAAACAAGAATAGAAGGAACAGATATAATTAAATGGCAAATAGAAAAAAGTGTATTAAATCGAAATAATGATGATCTAAAATCACTATTATTATCATATGAAACGTATAAAACAGATTCAGGAGAAGAATATTATAGAGTAAAAAGTGTTACAAAATTAAAGAAATTATATCCTTATTTGCTAGAATGTATTAATGTAATAAATAATATGCCAGAAGATGAAATTGCTGCAGAAGAAATGATAAATACATTAGAAGACATTTTAGAATTAAACAATTCAGAAGATGAAAATGATATAAGTATAACTTCAAAGAAAATATAGCTTTAACAAAGTAAGAAATAGATTTTTCTTACTTTTTGATTGTAAAATGAATAATTTGTAAAGCTAATAATAATATGATACAATAAAAAACAAAAGGAGGATTATAATGAATAAAGATTTAACTTTAGTAATTTTAGCTGCTGGAATGGGAAGTAGGTTTGGAGGATTAAAACAAATAGAACCAATGGGACCTAATGGAGAATTTATAATTGATTATTCAATATATGACGCAATAAAGGCTGGCTTTAATAAGGTAGTATTTTTAATAAAAGAAGAAAACTATGATATTTTTAAAGAAACAATAGGTAGTAGAGTAGAAAATCATATAAAAGTAGAGTATTGTTTCCAAAATAATGAAAATGTTCCAATTTTTTATGAAGAGTTAAAAGAAAGAAAAAAACCACTTGGAACAGCTCATGCTATACTTTGTTGTAAAGAGAAAGTTAATGAACCTTTTATGATAATTAATGCTGATGATTTTTATGGAAGAGATGCCTTTGTACAAGGTGCTAATTTCTTAAAAGAATTAAAAAATGATATTTATCCACATAAATATGGAATGGTAGGCTATTTAGTAAAAAATACCATAACAGAAAATGGTGCAGTAAAAAGAGGAGTATGTGAGATAGAAAATAACTTATTAACAAATATTGTGGAAAGTAATGTTGGAAGATTAGAGGATGGATCAATAGAGGCAGTTCCATTAAATGACAAACTACCTAAATTCAAAGTCAATGAAGATGATACTGTTTCTATGAATATGCTTTTATTTGACCCAAGTATTATGGAATATATAGATAGTAATTTTAAAGACTTTTTAGAGAATAATAAAGATAATTTAGAAAAATGTGAATATCTTATTCCAGATGTATTATTTAAATCAATTGAAGAGAATGAATCCACTTGCCAAGTAATTCCAACAACAGCAACATGGTATGGAGTAACTTACAAGGAAGATACTCCTAATGTAAAAGAATCAATAAAAAAATTAGTAGATAGTAATGAATATCCACTACACTTATGGGAAAATTAATAATATTATAGACTAAATTCAGGGGATAAAATGAGAATTATATTTATAGGAATGAATAATAAAGAAGAACTAACTGGAGTTATATATAATAATCAAAATAGTTATCATATAGAAAGATTTATTGAAGAAAATAATATTATGGATTGCTAAAAAAAAAGATACTCTTTGATTTTGGAAGAAGATATTATTTGGAAAGCTTATATAGGGATAAAAAAATAGAAGGATGTTCTTATAAACCAGAAAATAAATATTATGAAGTGGTAGCTAAAGAAGAAGGAACTTGTCCAAGTGAAGCGATTAATAATTTAGACAAATCAATCAAAAGACCATTTCAGTATAAAAAAATAAATGCGAATTTATTACCATAATAAAGAAACATTTATTTTTTTTGATTAATTTATAGGATTTGATTTTTTTCAAAATAAAATAATGATATACTAAAAAAAAGGTGATTACATGAAAGATAGAATGAATGAATTAATTGATATAATAAATGAGGCTGATTATAATTATCATACACTAGATAACCCAACAATAACAGACCAAGAGTATGATAAATATTTAAGAGAATTATTTGAAATTGAAGATATACACCCAGAATGGGTTAGAGAAGATTCTCCAACTCAACATGCAGGTGGAAAAATAATAGAAGGATTTGAAAAAGTAGACCATAAAATTCCTATGATGTCATTATCAGATGTTTTTTCTGAAGAAGAGCTAATATCTTTCGATGAAAGAATAAAAAAAGAGGGAATTATTCCTGAATATATGTGTGAGCTTAAAATAGATGGATTATCTGTATCTTTATTATACGAAAAAGGAAAATTAGTAAGAGCAGCAACAAGAGGAGATGGAACAACAGGAGAAGATATTACGCATAATGTAAAAACAATAAAAGTAATTCCTCTAAAATTGAAAGAAGAAGTCGATATTGAAGTACGTGGAGAAATATTCATGAACAAAAAAACACTTGAAAAACTAAATGAAGAAAGACAAAGAAATAATGAACCTCTACTACAAAATTGTAGAAATGCAGCAGCTGGTTCAATTCGTCAACTAGATTCTAAGGTTGCTGCTAAAAGAAAACTAGATAACTTTATCTATCATTTACCAAATCCTCTAGATTATAATATAGAAACACATAACGAAGCAATTAATTATATGAAAAAACTTGGTTTTAAAACAAATCCAAATAATAGACTAGTATCTTCAATGAAAGAAGTTCTAGAGTTTATTGAAGAAAAAGGAAAAATAAGAGAATCACTTCCATACGATATAGATGGTGTCGTAATAAAAGTTAACAATATCAGACAACAACAGAAATTAGGATATACTGCAAAATATCCAAAATGGGCTACAGCGTATAAATTTCCAGCTAAAGAAGTATTAACAAAATTAAAAGATATAATTTTTACAGTAGGGAGAACAGGACAAATTACCCCAAATGCAGTATTAGAACCGGTTATTGTAGCAGGAAGTACAATTTCAAGAGCAACACTTCATAACGAAGACTATGTAAAAGAAAAAGATTTAAAAATAGGAGATATCGTCTCAATTAGAAAAGCAGGAGATGTCATTCCAGAAGTAGTAGAAAGAAAAGAAGAAAGAAGAACTGGAGAAGAAAGAAAATTTGAAATGATAACAGAATGTCCTATGTGTCATACAACGTTAGTAAAAAAAGAAGGACAGGTAGACTATTTTTGTCCAAATACAAAATGCCCAGCTAGAAAAATAGAAGGATTAATTCATTTTGTATCAAGAGATGCCATGAATATTGATGGTTTAGGTGAAAGAATAATGGAAGATTTTTATAACTTCGGATTTATCGGAAATATTGCAGATATCTATTGTTTAAAGAACCATAAACAAGACTTAATAAGATTAGAAGGATTTGGAGAAAAATCAGTTTATAATTTATTAGAAGCTATAGAAAAAAGTAAAGAAAATTCATTAGAAAGATTAATTTTTGCCTTAGGAATACCACATGTAGGAGTTAAAACTGCAAAAATACTAGCAACAAATTTTCAAACAATTGATAACTTAGAAAAAGCATCAATGGAAGATTTAGTTAAAATACCAGATATAGGAGATATAATAGCTAAAAGCATTATTGCTTATTTTGAAGATAATCATAATAAATCTATTGTAGAAGAACTAAAAGAATTAGGAATAAATACAAAAACTACCAGTATGAAAAAAATAGAAGAAAATGAAGATTTTACTGGGAAAACCTTTGTATTAACAGGAGCATTAGAAATATTTTCAAGAGAAGAAGCCAAAGAAAAAATAGAATCTTTAGGAGGAAAAACAGTGGATTCTGTATCTAAAAAAACATCAGTTGTAATAGTAGGAAAGAACCCAGGAAGTAAATATCAAAAAGCTCAATCCTTAAATATACCAATTTGGACAGAAGAAGAATTTCAAGATAAAATAAATAATAAGTAGAGGTTATATGAAAAAAAATATTGAAAAAAGATTTAAAATTATAATAATATCATTCCTATTAATAATTATAGTTTTGATATCAACTTCACTGATATTATATGTTAATGATAATAACAGTGAAGAAACAATTCAAGAAAGGGAAGAGATAAATACTAGCAAAACAATTACATGTACATCAAATTATCAAAAAGATGATGTTTATGATATAGAAATTGTGCAAGTTGAAAATGGAATACTAACTACAAGAACAAATAATAAATATTGGAAACATTCAACACCCAATCAAGTAACTTGTAATTATTATACAGAACAAAGTACCAAATTAAATAATCTTACTGGAGTAGAGAGTCAAATTACTTGTAATGATTTAGAGGGTTCTGTAGAAACAACATACATAATAAGTGAGATAAATAAAGATGAGGTGCGTCTAAAACAATTTGATTTCATGGAAAAAAATAACATATTTTATGAAGCAGGCTGGTTAGAATATATGAAAAAAAGTAACTATAATTGTACATCAAATCAGTAGAAAAACTTTACAAAATAAGGAAAAAATGATATTATATACCCTAAATAAGGGGTGGTAGAATGTCAAAAAAGGAAAAACACGGTTCTATTAATGAAATATTCATGAATATAGGTAAAAAACAAGAAGAAATATTAGACTCGTATAATGAAGATGATATAGATAATGATATAGAACAAGAAGATAAATTAGAAAATGAAGAATATGAAGAATTTACATCATTTGATGATGATGATAATGAATATGAAAATAATAATTTAGATGAATATGATGAAGAATATGAAGATGAATTTGATAATAAAGAGTCCTTCTCCCCAATATATAAATATTTAGGAGTAGTATTAGTTATTGCTGTTATATTAGTATTAGACTTTTTATGTGGATTAAAACTAGGTATTGGTCCAATATTTGCTTTACCATTAAAAACATATGAAGATGGAGGAACAATTGAGTATTATGGACTTGGATATAAAGTAATAAAGTATAATCAAATCCAAGGAAGAAGAGACAAAGAAATAGGATCATGGTCATTAAAATATAATTCAAATCCAATTACAATACAAGATATAGATTTCGCAATAAGTATGAAAGACAATAAAAACAATACTATAGAAAAATACAATAATAAATTTGTTAGAATTATTACTACTTTACAAAAAAATGATTCAAGTAGTAAAGAGTTAATATTTGGTTTTTATGACGATAAACAAGAATATGATATAGAATTTATTTGTAAAAATAAAGATATACAAAGTAATAATATTACTTTAGAAATTGGAAAAGAAACAACAATTCTAGGAAAAATATCTTATGATAAAAATAAAAGGTTTTATATAAAGAATTGTTTTATAGAACAATAAAAAAGGAGTAAAAAAATGATATTCGATATTTTTTTAAAAAAAGAAGTAATTAAAGAAGAAAAAACAAATCCAAATATTAAATTAGAAAAAGATGATAGATTAGAGACAATAGGAGATTGGTTAGGAATACCAGCAAATAAAATAGATAAAGAAGAAATCAGAAAAAGAATAGCAAATCTTTTATATCAAACAGGAATTCCTAAAGATGAGGAATGTGAATTAACAAATTTTGAAAGAAAAACAATTTCTTATAATCTTTATCTAAAGAACGAAAATGCTAATTATATTCTTTCATTTTGTTGGGAAAATGAATATCCAAATACTCCAGAATGGATAATAAAAAATGAGTATACAACAAGAAGATACTTTGTATTTCATAATTATACAGAAAAAAAAGATACATTATTTTTAAGAGAAGAAGTTATAAATAATAAAAACAACAAAATCATAAGAGAAAATTCAAAAGAAGAGGTAATAATTAAATTAGAAGATAAAATAAAAGCAATTGAAATAAAAATAGAAAACAATTCATCTACTGAAATAATAATTAATAAAATTAAACAATATATAGATGCTGTTGATAATACTGATACTCTTATAAATAAAACTACTTTAGAGGAAATAATACTAGAAGCAAATAATAATATTAATTATACTATAGAAGAAAAACAAAATGTGGATAATCAAATTAGAAACAGAAAAAAATAGGAAAGAAGATCTTTCCTATTTTTGTTCAAACAAAAAATGTGTTATAATATAGAAGTTAGAGGAAGGAGTTTATAGAATGGATAAACTATCAAGAGAAGAAATTTTACACGTTGCAGATTTAGCTAGGATTGAATTAACAGAAGATGAAATAGAAAAATATCAAGTTCATATAAAAAAATTATTAGATGATATAGAGAAGATAAAAGATGTAAAAGGGTATGATGATGAGCAATTAATTGCTCCATGGAGTGAAAATTGTATTTTAAGAGAAGATAGGGTAGGAAATATGTTAGAACCAAAAGAAGTAATCAATCATGCTCCAAGACATAGTGGTAACTACATTCAAGTACCTGTTGTTATAGGAGAAAGTGAGGGCGCATAATGAAATATTTAAACTTATCAATTAAAGAAATTAATAAATTATTAAAAGATAAAAAAATTAAACCAATCGATTTAGTAAATGAAGCAATAGAAAATATAGAAAAACATAAAGAATATAATGCCTATATTACATTAAATAAAGAAGAGGCAATAAAAAAAGCTAAAGAATTAGAAGATAAAGAAGTAGATAACTTATTTTTTGGAATTCCTATTGCGATAAAAGATAATATTATTACAAAAAATTTAAGAACAACATGTGCATCTCATATGTTAGATAATTTTATACCTCCATATAATGCTACCGTAATAGAAAAAATAAAAGAAAAAAATATGATTATCATTGGAAAAACCAATATGGATGAATTTGCAATGGGATCAAGTTCAAGAACAAGCTATTTTGGACCTCCAAAAAATCCATGGAATAAAAATAAAATATCTGGAGGAACATCTGGAGGAAGTGCTACTACCATCGCATCCCGTGATTTACCAATTGCTCTTGGAAGTGATACAGGGGGAAGTATTAGACAACCATCCGCATATACAGGAATTGTAGGATTAAAACCAACTTATGGAAGAGTATCTAGATATGGACTTGTAGCTTATGCATCAAGTTTTGATCAAATAGGACCAATGACCAGAAATGTATACGAAAATGCCTTACTATTAGAAACAATAGTAGGTCATGATGAAAAAGATTTAACCAGTTCAAAAAAAGCTACAGAAGATTTTACAAGATTAATTGGAAAAGATATCAAAAACACAAAAATTGCTGTTCCAAAATTTTTCGTAAGTGATATTGTTGATAGTGAAATACTAGATAAAATTAATCAAACAATAGAAATATTCAAAAAAAATGGAGCAACAGTTGATTTTGTAGACATGAAATATATAGAAAACACTGTAACACTATATCAGATTATTGCAATGGGAGAAGCAAGTTCCAATCTAGCTAGATATGATGGGATTCGCTATGGTTTCTCTTATGAAAATCCGAAAGATATAAATGATTTATATTTAAAAACTAGAAAAGAAGGATTTGGAGAAGAAGTAAAGCAAAGAATTATGGTTGGATCTTATATATTAAGTGGAGAAAATGCCAAAACATATTATAATAAAGCATTATCAGTAAGAGATGACATAAAAAAAGAATTTAGTAGAATATTTGAAACCTATGACTGGATAATTGGACCAACAACCACAACCACAGCTTATAATCTAGATGATCCAATGGATGACCCATCAAAAGCTTTTATGGATGATGTATTAGTAATCCCAGCAAACCTTGCAGGCCTTCCAGGAATAAATATACCAATTGGATTTGATAAAGATAATATGCCAATTGGAATGCATATAATTGGAAATTCATTTGAAGAAGCTAAAATATATCAATTGGCATCACTAGTAGAAAAAGAATTAAACTTAGATTTAAATCCATGGAAAGGAGAAGAAAATGAGTAATTATATACCAACAGTAGGAGTAGAAGTTCACGTAGAACTAAAAACCAAGACAAAGATTTTTTCTGCATCCACAAATGGTTATGGTGAAATGGCTAATTCTTTGACAAATGAAATTGACTTAGGTTATCCTGGAACCTTACCAAGATTAAATCAAGAGGTTATTAATCTAGGAATAAAAGCAGCAACTATACTAAATTGTAAGATTAGAAAAGTTATGCACTTTGATAGAAAAAACTATTTCTATCCAGACATTTCTAAAAATTATCAAATTACTCAGAACAGAACACCAATAGGATATGATGGTTACGTAGAAATAGAAATAGACGGAAAAAAGAAAAAAGTTGAAATAGAAGAAATTCACATTGAAGAAGATACTTGTAAAAGTGCCCATCGAGGAGAAAAAACCTTATTAGACTTTAATCGTGCTGGAGTTCCTTTAATAGAAATTGTTACAAAGCCATGTATGACATCATCAGAAGAAGCAAAACTATATCTTGAAAAACTAAGAGAATTACTAACATATGGAGATATAAGTGATTGTAAAATTGAAGAAGGATCTATGAGAGCAGAACCAAATGTTTCACTTCGAAAAAATGAATCAGATCCATTTGGTACAAAAGTAGAAATAAAAAATATAGGATCAATTTCTAATGTTGTGGCTGGAATTGAAAAAGAAATTGAAAGACAAACAAAATTATATGATAAAGGGGAAAAAATTGTTCCACAAACAAGAAGATATGATGATAAAATTGGGGACACAGTTTTGATGAGAGTAAAAGAAACTGGAAACGATTATCGTTATTTTCCAGAACCTGATATTCCATTTGTAGTTTTAACAGATGAACAAATAGAAGAAGTTCAAAAAACAATTCCAATGCTGCCAGATGAAAGAAGAAAAATATATTTAAAACTAGGAGTATCAGAAACAAATATCAAAAAATTAATTCAAAATAGAAATCTAAGTGACTTTTTTAATACCATTATAGAAGAGAAGACAAATCATCAAATTGCTAGTAACCTATTATTAGGTGATATTTCAGCATATTTAAATAAAAATGAAAAATCAATTGATGAAACAACTCTAAATAAAGAAAGATTACTAGAACTTATTCAACTTATAGAGAACAATAAACTATCAAGTAAAAACTTAAAAGAAATACTAGATACTATATTAGAATCTAATTTAAAAATTGAAGAAATAATGAATCAAAAAGGTATCAAAAATATCACAGATAATAATGAAATAACAAAAATAGTAAAAAAAATTATAAATGAAAATGAAGAAAGTGTTACTGACTATAAAAAAGGACACGAACGAGCAATTAAGTACTTAATGGGACAAGTTATGAAAGAAACAAAAGGTACAATAAATCCAAAAGTCGCAATGGATATTTTAAAAGAAGAATTAGACAAATAAAAGAAATAATACAAAAATTCAACCATTCTACAAATATTGTGGAATGGTTTTATAATATAGCATTGTATATATTACCATAGAAAAATAAAAAATTAGTAAGTTGAAAATAGTATATATATAGTGTATAATAATTATTAGGATGTGAAAATATGAAATTTATAAAAAAACATATGAATGCTATAGTAGGACTTGGAGTTGTACTTCTTGTTGTAATTGGACTTTTAATTTTAAAAGACCTATTTTATCCTACAGAAAACAAGGCTATATATGGAACTAGAACAGAAGGAGTAAAAAAGAATCCAGTAACAGATGAACAAAAGAATGCAATCAAATCAGTATTTAATGAAAAATCAAATAGTATAACAATAAGAATAGCAGGTAGAATAATATACATTGATATAAAATTAAATGGAGAAGTAAATAGGGATGAAGCTAAAAACTTATCTGCTTCAGCAATTGGACAACTACCAGAAAATATTAAAAATTACTATGACATTCAATTTATAATAGAAAATGATACAAATACAGCTGAATTTCCAATTATAGGATATAAACACCATACAAAGACTGAAATTAGCTGGACAAAGGATAGAACGGTGGGTTAAAATGAAAAAAAAATTAATAATTATTGTTCCTATTATAATAGCAGTTATTACATTTGTATTTGTGTATCGATATTATAATAAGGAAGATAAAACAACAACTCTAACAGTACAAGAAAAAAGATGGGTAGAAAATAATAAAGAACAAACATATGATTTTGAAGTAGTTAATGATTATCCATTATATGGTACAAATGGAGAAGGTGTAATATTTGACTTCATAAAAGATTTTGAAGAAAAAATAGGAATTGAATTTAATAAAATACCATATTTAAAAACATCAATACCAACTACAGAAGGAATAAAAATTAATATATTGAGTAATAGTACAAAATTAACAAAAAATGATTTATTTTTATTTAATGATAATTATGTTGCTGTAGGAAAAACATACCAAAGAATTAATCACATCAAAGATATGAAAAATATTGTATTTGGAGTTTTAAAAGAAGATACAGATGAAATAAGTTTTTATTTAAAAAGTGGAACAAATTTATCATATAAATCTTATGAAGATATAACAACATTATATACAGCATTAGATAATAATGAAATAAATATGATTATTGTACCAAATATTATGTACTTAGATTATACAATTGAAAAGGATAAGTATTATTTGAATTATTATTTTACTGAAATTAGAAAACAAATTGTTTTAACATTAGGAGATAATAAAGAATTAAATAATATTATAAAAAAGTATTATAATAAATGGAGACAAACTAATTATATTAAAGAGTATAATGATGCTTATTTAAATTACTATTTAGAAAAAAATAACTTGAGTGCAAAGACTAAAGCATCTCTAATTTCTAAAAACTATACATATGGTTATGTAGAAAATGCTCCATATGAATTAAAAGTAAATGGAAAAGTTGCTGGAATAGCAGGAGAATATATTGATAGAATATCTAGATTGGCTGATATAAATTTTAAATATAAAGAATATCCAAATATAAAAGCCTTACAAAAAGGAATTGATAAAGGAGAAGTTGATATTTATTTTGACTACTATAACTACAGCAATGATAAGTATTTGGCAACTCTTTCAACATTTATAGAAGATTATGTTGTATTAGCACGTCAAGAAGATAATCCAACTGTAAATTCATTTGAAAGTTTAAAAGATAAAGATATTGCTATGTTAAAAGGAGACTCCTTATACAATTACTTTGTAAATAACTCAAGAGCAAATATAAAAGAATGTAAAGATATTGATACATTAGTAAAAAATAATAATAAATATATTGTTGTTGATAGAGAAATATATACATACTATCAAAATACAAAATTTAAAAAACTAAATTTATATTATCAAGATACAATGATGAATGACTATCAATTTATGGTAAAAAGTGATAATTCAGCTTTTTATGATTTATTTAATTATATTATAAATACTAATTCTTATTATAACTATAGAAACGCAGGCATCCAAAACTTAAATGCCTCTATATTAGAAGATTCTACATTAGAACAAGTATATATGATTGTTTTAATAACGATTTTCACACCAATTATAATATTTATAATATTCTATTTAGCTATGAAGAAGAAAAAACAGGTCAAAAAAATAAAAATTCAAGATAGACATAAATACACAGATATGTTAACCTCCTTGAAAAATAGAAACTATTTAAATGCCAAAATGAAAGAGTGGGAAGATTGTGAAGTATTCCCTCAATCAATTGTAATAGTAGATTTAAATAATGTTAAATACGTTAATGACAATTATGGCCATGAAGAAGGAGATCAATTAATAATTAAAGCAGCAGGAATATTGGTTAATACCCAATTAGAAAATAGTGAAATCATTCGTACCGATGGAAATGAATTTTTAATTTATTTAGTAGGTTATAGTGATAGACAAATAAGTACGTATACCAAAAAACTATCAAAAGAAATGAGAAATCTACCACATGAATTTGGAGCAGCAGTTGGATACAGCATGATTACAGATGAAATAAAAACATTAGATGATGCAATAAATGAAGCTACATTAGAAATGATTACGAACAAAGAAGAATATAAATAAAGGTGAGATAATGGAAAAAGCAAATGATTTTGTACTGAAAATATTCAAATTATTGATGAAACCAGAGATGAGAATATTACCAGCACATCTTGCTTTTTTTCTTGTCATAACATTAATACCATTAATCGCATTAATTGCAACTATAGCAGCAGCTTTATCTATATCAACAGAATCAATCAGACTTATGATTATAAATTATGCTCCTAAACAAATCGCAGGGATTTTAAATAGTATAGTAGAAGGTGGAGGAATTAATTTAAACATGGTTGTTTTTTACTTCTCAGCTTTCCTTTTAGCATCAAATGGAGCTTATTCCATGATAAATTCCTCTAACGAAATATATAAAGTAAAACCAAGAAGTATGATTTCCAGAAGAATAAAAGCAGTTATTATGACATTAATATTAGTAAGCTTATTTATATTTTTGCTATTAGTGCCAGTATTTGGTAGTAGTTTATTTGAAACAATAATGAAAACAACAGGTAATGGAATTATTATTCAAATCATAAAAAAGATAATAATGATCTTAAAGTATCCAATTGTTATAATTATTCTATTTATCAATATTAAAATAATGTATATAATTGCCCCAGATCAAGAAATTCCATCAAAAACAGCTAATAGAGGAGCAGTATTTACAACATTAGGTTGGATTTTATCAACAGAAATATTTGCATTCTATATTGAAAAATTTACAAAATATGATATTTTTTATGGAAGTATTTCTAATATATTAGTACTATTACTATGGGTATATTTATTATCATATATATTTGTTTTAGGAATGGTAATTAATGCCAGCAATTATAAAAACCAAATAGAGTAAAGACTCTATTTTTTCATATATTCTTATGAATTGAAAAATTATATAGATAGTGTTATAATAATACCGAGGTATTGATATGAAAATAGTCAAGAAAGAGATAAAAAAACTAAGAATAAAAGCAACAAACTATGTAAAAAAAATAAAAAAAGATCATTTAATAAGAGAATTTTTTAAAAATAATGAATTGTTTATTACATATTTTTTAGTATGTATTATAAATTCAACAATATTGAGATTTTTCTGTATGCATACTATAGAAAATTATCTATCTTGGAAAGCAATTATTGCAGATTCAATTATAGTAATATTCATTGGTTCATTTGGATATCTACTTAAGCCAAAGAATAGATTTACATATTATTTTTCATTCTGTATTTTTTTTAGTGCAATTTGTATGATTAATTCAATATATTATACATTTTATACATCATTTGCCTCCATATCTATGCTGAGTCTAACTCAATACATAGGAGACGTAGGAGATGCAGTTGTAGAAAATGTATTACAATTAAAAGATATGGTATACATAATAGGACCAATAATATTGTTAATTATACATTTTAAATTAAAAAGAAAGAATTATTATAAAAGAATAGAATTAAAAATTGAAAGAAGAAAAAGGACATTAAAGGCATTAAGCTTATCAGGAATATTATTAGTATTATTTATTTTAACTTTATCATCAATAGATATTTCTAGATTTTTAAAACAATGGAATAAAGAATATGTAGTAATGAGGTTTGGAATATACTTATATCAAGCAAATGATGTTATAACATCAATTCAACCAAAGATTAATTCAATGTTTGGATATGATAAAGCGAATAAAGATTTTCAAGATTTTTTTTCCAATAAAGAACAAGAGGAAAAAAACGAGTATACAAATATATTTGAAGGGAAAAATGTAATTGTAATACATGGTGAAAGCATGATGACAAATGCTATGGGGTTAAAGTTTAATGATCAAGAAGTAACACCAACTCTAAATCGTCTATCACAAGAAGGAATGTTTTTCTCTAACTTTTATTCACAAGTTAGTGTAGGAACAAGTAGTGATTCTGAATTAACATTTAATACATCACTAATGCCTACAAAAAGTGGAACAGCGTTTGTTTCATATTCAAATAGAAAATATATTGGTATACCATCCCTATTAAAAGAAAAAGGATATTACACATTTAGTATGCACGCAAATAATGCAGATTTTTGGAATAGAAGAGCAATGCATAACAATTTAGGGTATGAAAGATTCTTTAGTAAAAAAGATTACGAAGTACAAAAAGAAAATGTCATCGGACTTGGTTTATCTGATAAAGAGTTCTTTAAACAATCAATAGAAAAAATTGAAAAAATCAATGAGGAAAACAAAAAATGGTATGGATTATTAATAATGCTTTCAAATCATACACCATTTTCTGAAGTAGAAAAATATGGAGAATTTCCAGTTGATATAAAAGAGAAAGTTACAAAAGAAGACGGAACAGAAGAAGAGATAACATATCCATATATGGAAGGAACAAAGCTAGGTAATTACTTTAAATCTATTCATTATGCAGATTCTGCTTTAAATGAATTCCTTATAGGAATGGATGAAAAAGGATTACTAGATAATACAGTATTTATTTTATATGGAGATCATGATGCAAGACTACCTAGATCAGATTATAATCGTTTATATAACTACGATAAAGATAATAATACAACATTAAACAAAGATGATTCAAATTATAAAGAATATGATTCGTATCAGTATGAATTAGGTAGAAAGGTACCATTTATTATTTGGACAAAAGACATGAAAGATTCCAACCTTAATTTTGAAAATAAAAATGTTATGGGAATGTACGATGTTGTACCAACACTTGGTAATATGTTAGGCTTTACCAATTATTATAGTTTAGGCCATGATATTTATAATATTAAAGATAATAACTTAGTTATTTTCCCAAATGGTAATTGGGTAAATAATAAACTTTATTATAATAGTCAAAAAGCTTCATATCTACCTTTAACAGAAGAACCAATTTCTGAAGAAGAAATAATATCAAATACTGAATATACAAATAAAATATTAGATATATCTAATAATATTATAGTATTTGATTTATTAAATAAAGATAAAGCAAAAGATATAGAAAGTGGTGAAAAAAATAAATGAAATTAAAAAAGAAAGTAAAAAAAATATTGTTAGTAATAATACTAATAGGAGTAGCTATAGGTGGATATTATATCTATAAAAATATTAATAAAAAAGAAGAAATAAAAGAAATAAAAGTTATTAATAAAATAGATAAATATGGATATCAGTTAAAAGAAAATAAACCAAGTAAATATAAATCTCTTTTTGAAGAATTAAAAGAAATATTAAATGAAGAGAACGTAAATGAAGAAGATTATGTAAAAAAAATATCAGAAATGTTTATTTATGACTTTTATTCATTAAGTGATAAAACTGCTAAAACTGATGTAGGAGGAACAGATTTTGTCTATAAGGACATATTAGAAAACTTTCTTCAAAATGCTCAAGATACTTACTATAAATATGTTGAGAGTAATGTATATAATAATAGAAAACAATCTCTTCCAACAGTATCCAATATAGTAATTGAAAAAGTTGAAAACACTAAATTTGAATATAATAATAAATTTGATGAAAAAGCCTACATAATAGATATTAGTTGGGATTACACAGATAATCAATTTTCAAGTTATCAAAAGAAAGCCACGCTAGTATTTATTCATGATGATATAAAACTAAGTTTAGTAGAACTACAATAGAAAAGCCAATTTTTGGTCTTTTTTATTTATAAGGAAAGTGCATTCAAATAGGTGCTTAGCATACAAACGAATGAATTATATATTGAATTTATTGTAATTTAATTTTTATAATATATAATAATTAACTAAATAGAGGTGTACATAATGGCTATAGATTCACATATACATATTAATAGTTTAGTACTAAATAATATACAAAGGTATATAGATGAGATTATTTATAATCCAAGTATTGAGAGTGTTATTAATATAGGTCTCAATATTGAAACTTCAAAAGAATGTCTAGAACTAAATAAAAATAGTAAATTATACTCTTCAATAGGAATACACCCTTTATATATAGAATTTCAAGATATAAACAAATTATATGAATTAGCAACTAATGATAAAGTAGTTGCTATTGGTGAAATAGGATTAGATACAACACATAACAATTTAGAGGTACAAAAGAATTATTTAATAAGACAAATAATGATTGCTAATGAATTACATTTACCTGTAATCATTCATTCAAACAATACTAATAAACTCATAATAGAAATATTTAAAAAATATATTAAACCAAAATATGGATGTGTATTTCATTGTTTTCAACCAGATATAGATGATTTATATTATTTAATAGATAATGGGTATTATATCTCATTTGCAGGTAGAATAACATATAAAACAGCAAAAAAATCTATTGAAGTAGCAAATCTTGTTCCTAATGATTTATTCTTAGTAGAAACCGATAGCCCATATATTTCACCAGAACCATTTAGAGGTGAAATAAATAAAACCGAAAATATCAAATATATTATTAAAAAATTGTCAGAAGTAAAAAAACTTAGTTATGAAGAAATTGATAAAATTAGTTCAAATAATACAAAAAGATTATTTAAAAAATTAAACAAAGACAACTAATAGTATTTTTCTTGATTAAGATTTTTTAAAATGTTATATAAAAAACTAAGAAAATACAATATATTTTCTTAGTTTTTATTATGTTCCGGGTTAGGAACATAATAAAACCACCTGCTTTGCGGGTGAGACTTGAAGAAGCGATAGCGTTAAGAAAAAAATAAATCCTCCTTTGATATAATAGAAATTGGTCTGCCAACCG
>Ga0247611_10002214_pt1 | contig 32236 bp, 20 predicted proteins | sample 177DNAGHGhighgp2_FD_192422 | JGI IMG/M metagenome (GOLD analysis project Ga0247611, IMG submission 192422) | Sheep rumen microbial communities from Palmerston North, Manawatu-Wanganui, New Zealand - 1770 DNA GHGhigh gp2 | ecosystem: Host-associated > Mammals > Digestive system > Stomach > Rumen... | reverse complement strand
CATCTTCCTGCTTGTCAAGTTCTATCGACACACGGAAAACTTTTCATGATAGACTGTGGCGAGGGCACTCAAACAAGATTTGCACGATGCGGGCTAAGTATGAAGCGCGTGGGTCACATATTCATATCACACGCTCATGCTGATCATTGCCTTGGGCTTCCGGGACTCATCTGCACCATGAGTTTATTGGGCCGTACATCACAGCTACACATTCATGCGCCACAAGAATTGGAATCATACCTACAGGCTGCAATGAAACTGTTCTGTCCCAACCTTGAGTTCGAAGTAATATTCCACGCAGTAGATACTACAAAGCACCAGTTAGTATTTGAAGACAGAAGCATTGAAGTATGGAGCCTGCCCTTGCGCCATCGCGTTCCATGCTGCGGATATATGTTTCACGAAAAGCCCGGACAGCGTCATATCTTGCGCGATATAATAGATATGTACGAAATTCCTGTCAGTCAAATAAACAACATCAAGGCAGGAATGGACTGGACACTACCCGATGGAACGACTATACCCAACGAACGTCTCACTACACCTCCATCACCAACCCGCTCGTTTGCTTACTGCAGCGACACTACCCCACTACCCTCACTCGTTCCAATGATAAAGGGAGTAAACCTACTGTTTCACGAAGCCACATTTGACCAAGCGAATGAATTCCGTGCACGTCAGACGTTCCACTCAACGACCACCGAGGCGGCTCAGATTGCTCGCGACGCAGAGGTCGGACAACTGATTATCGGACACTACTCATCAAGGATGCGCGATGAAGCACAAATGCTTGCTGAAGCACAGCAGATTTTCCCAAATACAATACTTGCCGACGAGGGACAACGCATAAACATCTGAAAAATTGTAACAAAAAGGCGAAAATATTTTGTTGGAACGAAAAAAAATTCTAATTTTGCCATTGCAAAGCGTGTAAAACGTAAAGAAAAACATGATTAAGAAACTGCAAATACTGGTTTTCGCAATGCTTCTCACAGCAGTTCCCGTAAGCCTTATGGCACAAGCGGAGCGCGATGAGGTGGAAACCGAATTGTCAGCAACAAGTCTTTCCGTCAACGGCTCACGCGTACACATTACCAATGCAGAGGGCGAAACATTGGAGATATATAATCTCACTGGTGTAAAAGTTGCTTCTATCCGCATTGACAGCAGTGACAAAGCTTTCTCTTTGAATCTACAACGTGGTTGTTACATTCTGAAGGTCGGCAAGGTCGTACGCAAGATTTCCATCCGTTAATATTCTTTGTGCCATGCGTTGCGGATTCCCAACCATAGCGCTATATTTTACACTCCTTTTATCTTTCTTTGTGTCCTGCGATAATGCAGACAAAGTCAATATGCCCACTATTGAAGAACTGCAATCATGGACATGTCCGGAATACACCATTGACGGCAAGAGCGTAGCGAATGAGCTGAAACATTGCGTTGAAACATGGTCTGAGAGCATGTATGCCGACAAATACACCAATAAATACTACCAGAATAACGCTGCTACCCTTTTATGGATTGACCGCATGGGTGTAAGGAGAGAGGCTGATACCCTAATGTCTTATATCACAAAATACGGTGATTTAGGACTTTCGCAACAAGCTTTCGCGCTCGACACACTGCAGGCTATGATTGACAGCGTCCGTAATTTCAACTGCTCTAATCATTCCGCAGCAAAGACATTGGGAAGCATTGAATATCTGCTCACCAGAGCATATATGCGCTATGCATGTGGTCAGCGTTATGGTTTCATAAATCCACGATACACATTCAATCACCTACTGGTAGACCAGCCAGCCAACAGTGAGAAACGAAGCACAACAACATACCGACGCATCTTCGCCCTCGACGTAGAAGAAGCTACTGACAGTTTTGCCAACGTAGCCATAAAGCAAATTCATCAGCATCGTATCAGCGACTTTCTCAGCTCCGTACAGCCAACCGATACTATTTATCGTCAGATGCGTAACGAATACCATGCGGCAAAGCAAAGCGGAGACACCACCCGTCTGCGTCTGGCCAGCATCAATATGGAACGCGCCCGCTGGCGTTACCAACGTCCCAATACTGGCCGTTACATCTTCGTAAACCTAGCAGCACAACAACTAACGGCTGTTGATACACAACGGGATACAGCCACCACAATGCTTGTATGTTGTGGAAATGCTACTCACAAAACACCCTTGCTGCACAGCAAGATAAGCCATGTGGAACTGAATCCATATTGGGTGATACCTCAGACCATTGTCAGCAAAGAGATTATGCCTAGTCACACTGGCGACAGTGCCTATTTTGCACGCAATCGCTATAGGGCCATCAACAAGGAAACAAAAGAGATGGTTGACCCAGCATCGCTCTCTGCCGCCGAGCTACGTAGCGCCCGTTACACCCTACGTCAGGATAAAGGAGCTGGAAATTCTCTCGGTCGAGTCATATTCCGCTTCCCGAACGATTTTTCAGTATATCTACACGATACGAACAATCATAGTGCATTCCAATATGCCAATCGTGCTATAAGTCATGGTTGCGTGCGCGTTGAACATCCTTTGGACCTTGCACTTTTCTTCCTTGAGAATCCAACACCATTATATGTTGACCGGATACGCATTGCCATTGACCGTGCACCCCTGACTGCAGAAGGACGACGCTATCAAGCAGCTCACCCTGATGCCAAGTCAATGCCGAACATCTCGTATTCCAGTCCTGTTGACATTTGGCTCGACTACTGGACACTCTATCCTACACCAGATGGACGAATGGAATCGTATCCCGACAACTATGGTTACGATAGAACAATCGAGAAAAAATTAAAATCACTTTAAACCATTTCGCTTAGTCCCTATCTAATTAATAATGAGGCACATCGACGAGCACAGCATAATTCCCCGTCTGCAAGACGAGAACACTCGTGTTGCTGCTTTCACCGATGTCGTAAATGAATACAAGGAAACACTGTATTGGCAAATTCGTCGGATGGTGACCAGTCACGATGACACAGATGATATCCTGCAAAATACATTTATAAAAGCATGGAACGGTCTATCGTCATTTCGTGGTGACAGTAAACTATCAACATGGTTGTTCCGCATTGCCACCAATGAAACGTTGAATTTCCTGGAACGGCAGAAACACAATTCTGTCAGCCTGGATGAAGAAGGCAGTCATGCAGCCCTTGCATTACAGAGCGACCCTTATTTCGATGGAGACGAGACGCAGCAACAATTGCAAACGGCAATAAGCCAATTACCGCCTAAGCAGCGTCAGGTGTTCACGATGAAGTACTTCGAAGAGATGAAATACGAAGATATGAGTGAGGTCTTAGGCACCAGTGTGGGAGCGTTGAAAGCGTCTTACCATCACGCAATAAAAAAAATAAGTGATTTTTTTGAGCAACTCGATTAAACCATAGCAGATTACAGCTATCTAAGAAGTACACAGACAAATAAACGCACGACGATGAACGAAATGGAATTACGTAAACATTGTGGAAACGACAACCCGTTCCGCGTTCCCGAAGGATACTTCGAGGGATTCAACGAACGTCTGTTTGCACGTCTGCCACAAAAGACGGAAGCCAAGGTCGTGCGAATGAGTCCACGCCTTTGGCGCGCAGCCGCAGCTATTGCCTTTGTGTTTATGCTTGGCGGCGGGCTCTATTGGACACAAGAAAGAAAGACATCACTGGCCGAGCAGTCGCAGGAGGAATACTATAATGATGCCCTCGACTACATTATGGTTGGCAATGCAGAAATAGCGGAATATTTAACTGCAGCAGAGTAAGGAGGATGAAAAAATGAAACGTCTATTTATCATCATTGCACTATCAATGCTCGCCACCCTGACCACGATGGCGGATGACCACAAGCAGCAGAGATTCAATCCCGAAGAATTCAGGGTAAAGTTGGAAACGTTTATCGCCCAAAAGGCAGAACTATGTCCGACAGAATGTGAAAAGGTATTCCCCATCTATCGTGAGATGAAGGAAAAGCAACGCAGCCTTAAGCAGAAGGAAATGCAGTTGAAGCGCCCTGAAAAGAAATACGAGAATGAGAAAGACTATCAGCAAGCGCTCGTCGATATTGCACAACTGCATGTTGAAGCTGCCAAGATAGAAGAAACATACTATAAGAAGATGTGCAAGGTCATTCCGGCCCATAAAGTCTACGCCATAACACTGGCCGAAGACGCTTTCCACCGCGATGTGCTACGCAAGTTCAATAACAAACCACGTAAATAAATCTTACCCAGAATAAAGACACACGATTTAGGAACCTCTCTACGCCCCAAAGTTCTTCATATATGTTGCTTTGTTGTATTTCCCCTCTTTGGAGCGTTAGCAGAGGTTCCTTCTTTTTGCTTCGTTCCACAGGGCATCCATCTCGGCAAGAGTCATATCCTTTAGTTCACGTCCCTGCTCCTTAGCCTTTGCCTCAACATAATTAAAGCGGCTAATGAACTTCTGATTGGTGCGTTCCAAAGCATTGTCGGGATTGATATGATAGAGACGCGCCATGTTGATAAGACTAAACAGGTAATCTCCGAATTCCTCTTCGCTACGCGTCTTATCACCTTTCTCTATCTCTGTACGCAGTTCTCCCAACTCCTCCTGAACCTTTGCCCATACATCCTCACGCTGTTCCCAGTCGAAACCGACGTTACGGGCCTTCTCCTGTATGCGCTCGGCCTTTATTAGAGAAGGCAATGCTGCAGGAACTCCGCTAAGGACTGTCTTATTTCCACCCTTCTCCTTCTGCTTTATCAATTCCCATGACTTGAGCACATCACCAGCCGTCTCTGCCACAGCATCGCCATAGACATGGGGATGGCGGAAGATGAGCTTGTCGCACAATTTGTGGCAGACATCGGCAATGTCAAACTGCCCCTTCTCGTCACCTATCTTAGCATAGAAACATACGTGTAGCAATACATCGCCCAATTCCTTGCAAATATCCTGTACATCGTCCTTTATCAGGGCATCACACAATTCGTAGGTTTCCTCGATTGTGTTCTGTCTCAGACTCTCATTAGTCTGCTTCCTGTCCCATGGACATTTCTCTCTCAGTTCGTCCAGCACATCGAGCACCCGCCCGAATGCTGCCATTTTCTCTTCTCGTGTATGCATAATGACTACAAAAGTAGTCAATAAATTAAAAATTAAAAATTAAAAATTGAAATTTATTTCGTATCTTTGCACGCAATTAACGTAAACCGCATAACCGCATATGGAATTAGCAACAAAATACAACCCTGCCGATGTCGAAGGCAAGTGGTATCAGTATTGGTTAGACAATAAACTTTTCAGTTCCAAACCCGACGACCGCGAGCCATACACAATCGTCATTCCTCCACCAAACGTAACAGGTGTGCTGCACATGGGACATGTCCTCAATGAAACCATTCAGGACATCCTTGTTCGCCATGCCCGTATGGAAGGCAAGAATGCTTGCTGGGTGCCTGGTACAGACCATGCCTCCATTGCAACTGAGGCCAAGGTGGTAAACCGACTGGCTGAGCAAGGTATCAAGAAGACCGACCTCACACGCGAAGAGTTCCTGAAGCATGCTTGGGCTTGGACTGAGGAGCACGGAGGAATTATCCTGAAACAGCTTCGTAAGCTCGGCTGTTCCTGCGACTGGGACCGCACGGCTTTCACTATGGACGAGAAGCGTAGCGAGAGTGTCATCAAGGTCTTCTGCGACCTATATCGCAAGGGGCTCATCTATCGTGGTGTAAGAATGGTCAACTGGGATCCTAAGGCCCTGACCGCCCTATCCGACGAGGAAGTCATCTATAAGGAAGAGCACACCAAGCTCTACTACATGAAATATTATGTAGAAAGTCCTGTGACGAGCGATTGTATCGCTGGAGAAGGAAACGTAGTTCACAAGGACGAGAAAGGCTACTATGCCGTAGTGGCAACTACACGTCCTGAAACCATTATGGGCGACGTGGCAATGTGCATCAACCCCAATGACCCCAAGAACCAGTGGTTGAAGGGCAAGAAAGTAATTGTGCCCCTCGTTGGTCGCGTCATTCCCGTCATTGAGGACGAATATGTGGACATTGAGTTTGGTACTGGTTGTCTGAAAGTTACTCCTGCCCACGATGTCAACGACTATATGCTGGGCGAGAAATACAATCTGGAAGCCATTGATGTATTCAATCCCGATGGTACTCTATCAGAAGCTGCAAAGCTTTACGTCGGTATGGACCGTTTCGACTGCCGCAAGCAGATTTCTAAGGATATGGTTGAGGCTGGTCTGATGGAGAAGATAGAGGACTACGACAATAAGATTGGTTGTTCGGAACGCACAGGTGCGCCCATCGAGCCACGTCTTTCTATGCAGTGGTTCCTGAAGATGGAGCATCTGGCAGAGATTGCCCTCGGTCCCGTTATGAACGATGATATCAAGTTCTATCCCGCAAAATACAAGAACACCTATCGCCACTGGCTCGAGAACATCAAGGACTGGTGCATCAGCCGTCAGTTGTGGTGGGGACATCGCATTCCTGCCTATTATATAGGCCTCTCCCCAACCCTCCCCAAAGGGAAGGGAGAAACATCACCTTCATTGCAGGATTTAGGCATTCCCTACGGTGCCTTTGTAGTAGCAGAAAGTGAAGAAAAAGCCTATAAACTGGCTGTTGAGCAATATCCCGCTCTTAAAACCCTCCTCCCTTCGGGGGGAGATGGAGAGGGGCTTGGCTTCATACTGAAGCAGGACGAGGATGCTCTGGACACTTGGTTCAGCAGTTGGCTCTGGCCTATCTCGCTGTTCGACGGCATTAACAATCCAGGCAACGAAGAGATAAAGTACTACTACCCCACTGCCGACCTGGTAACCGGTCCGGACATCATCTTCTTCTGGGTAGCCCGCATGATTATGGCAGGCTACGAATATGAAGGCAAGATGCCTTTCCGCAACGTTTACTTCACTGGTATCGTGCGCGACAAACTGGGGCGTAAGATGTCTAAGTCGCTGGGCAACAGTCCCGACCCTTTGGACCTCATTGCCCGCTTCGGTGCTGACGGTGTGCGTATGGGTATGATGCTGGCAGCTCCTGCCGGCAACGACATACTCTTCGACGAGGCTCTCTGCGAACAGGGACGCAACTTCTGCAATAAGATTTGGAATGCCTTCCGTCTGGTAAAGGGCTGGGAAGTTTCCGAGAGCGCTAAGTTCCCTGAGATTAACGCCAATGCCATTGCATGGATGCAGGCCAAGATACGCGAGACAGGAGCCGAAATAGAGGATTCATTCTCGAAATATCGCCTCTCTGAAGCCCTTATGGCAGCCTTCAAGCTGTTCACCGACGAGTTCTCCGGCTGGTATCTCGAAATGATTAAGCCTGCATATCAGCAGCCCATCGACAGCCAGACCTTGAAGGCCACGCTCGACATCTTCGAAACACTGATGAAGATTATTCACCCCTTCATGCCGTTCATCACAGAAGAACTCTTCCAAGCCCTTGCAGAACGCGAACAGGGCGACAGCATAATGGTTAATCCGCTTAAACTTGATGTGCTGAACGAAGAGGACACTCAGATTATCTCTGCATATGAGGAGGCGAAGCAAATCATCAGCAACGTGCGTGCCGTTCGCAATCAGAAGAACATAGCACAGAAGGAAGCACTCGTGCTGGAAGTCATCGGCAAGCCCGAAGGTTCATTGCCTCTGTCCGAAACCATCAAGAAGATGGCCAACCTCTCTGCTATCAAATATGTGGAGAAGAAGGGCGAAGGCTCGCAAAGCTTCTTGGTAGGAACCGATGAGTATGCTGTGCCTCTGGGAAGCCTCATTGACGCCGATGCTGAGGCAGAGAAGGCTGAAGCTGAAATCAAGCGTTTGGAAGGCTTCATGGCAGGCATACAGAAGAAACTCTCCAACGAACGCTTCGTACAGAACGCTCCTGCACAGGTTGTTGAGCTTGAGCGCAAGAAGCTAAGCGACGCTGAGAGCAAGATTGCAGCTCTGCGTGAAACGCTGAAAGCTCTGGGCAAATAAATAGACACATTCCTACATCTTATACAATACCCCTCTGCGCCTAATCGCTGCAGGGGGGTATTCTTATATCTATCTTCAGAGGTTAACTTAACCTGTGGCAATAGGTTAATATAACCTTTGGCGATAGGTTAATATAACTTATGGCGATAGGTTAATATAACTTATGGCGATAGGTTAATATAACCTTTGACGAAGCATTAGTAATGTATGGGGCGGAAGATTAGTAATGTATGGGGCAGAACATTAGTAATGCTTGAGGCGAAGGGATATAACAAAGGAGCGCTCCCGAATGGAAGCGCCCCTTTTATGAATAGTATCGTTCAGGAATTACTTCACAACGATTTTGCGGCCCTGTTCTACAACAATGCCCTTATAGTTAGTGCCTACGCGCTGACCTGCCATATTGTAGCGAACAGCCTTGCCAGCAACCTTATCAGCCTCTACGCCATTGATGCCAGTACCAGCAAACGAGATTGTTGCACCAGCAAGGAAGTATGAGAGAGGATTCACTGAATCTACGTAATAAATATTCTCACTGAAGTTATTCTGGAACTTCCATTCACCATTAAGTACATCTGTAAGCAGAGTTACATCAGTTGTGCTAGTGGTCTGGTCATTTACTTCAACACCGGTGAAGAACAGGGTATAAGTAACTTGTGAAGACTTATATTCACCCATGTACTGTCCATTGCTGAATACATAGTTTCCATCAGCGTTCTTGGTACCCTTCACCCAACCTGTGGCACCAGCGCGACCAAGACCCTGAATATAGAAGTCATTCTGATCCTCACTTATAGCAACATTCACAACGGAAGAATAATCTTTTGTCTGACCATTTAAGAAAATCTGACCCTTGAAGTCGTGAGCAGATGCCTGCAGGCCTTCGGGCAGAGTATTCTGGGTATACCATGTGATGGTGTACCATGTGATTTCAGACTTATGCTCTTCATTACCACCTCTGTAGATGCTCTGAATACCAACACGCTTCCATGTGCTGTGATCCATGTTCAAATACATACCACTGGCAAAGATATCATAATTGTCAGTAAACGTTGCAGGAATCTCAGTCATGTCTGCTTCTAACTTTGGATACAAGTCCTTCGTGAATGTAACAACAGCGGGCTCGCCCTCGCCTGTATCGGCAAGTACAACGTATGACAGTTTATCAGCTACAAGGTCGTTGCCGTCAACATCCTGCATAGGAATGCTTCTCTCAAGAACATTACCAACAGTTGTAAAGCGCAGACGTGTGACAACAGGAGCAGCAGGAGTTGCAGCAACGTCATTGATCTTAGTCATTGTAACATTCTTTTCGGCCTGATATATAGACTTGTTTATCTGGTCCTTATAAGCATTAATTGCAACTGCAACATCTGCATCAGCGATTTCAAACGTGTTGTTCTCTGAGCTGTAATTAAAGACAACATCAACAATTTCCTTGGTAGTAACGTTATAACCAATGAAATAGAGCTCCTGTTCGTCCTCACCTCCCAAGAACTGACCAGCAGCGAAGGTAACCGTACCCTCATTCAGAGTACCCTTTACCCATGCATTTGGCATATCAGTAGAAATGCCCTGAACATAAACATCATTATCCTTGAAACCGATCTTTACAGAATTAGCAACATCGACATTGTCAAAATAGTCAAGACCCTTGTATGCATAGTTCTCTACAACCAAGTCTTCAGGAGCCTCAACAGGAGCTATAGCCTCACCATTGATGGCAATAGTAGCACCCTTAGCATACTTTGTGAAAGGGTAAAGTCTGTCTGTGCGACCGGCATTCTCAGCAAATGCATTCTGGAATTCGTAAACGCCAGCAGTTGCATCCTTCTTCAATACGATGTCGGCAACTTCCTCTTCAGCAGCGTCCATACCTACAAATATGACAACATAACTACCGGAAACACCCATATACTGAGCATTCTCAAGGATGTAAGTATCATCTCCTGACTTCACACCCTTTACCCAAGCAGTTGCATCCTTTTCTCCAATGCCCTGAATATAGATGCTATCTTCAACTGTGGCAATATATACATTACGCTCAAATGGTGTCTCTTCGCCTCGTGATACAGTAGAACCCTTGAATGCAACTTCTGTCTTCTTCAAGCCACTGGGCAGTGTGAAAGTCTTAGGCCAAACTGGAGTGTACCAGCCAATCTCTGACTCATGACGCTCGTCACCACCATAGTAAATGGTCTGCACACCAATTCGCTTCCACGTCATATAATCCTCCATATTCAAGTATATTTTGGGACCAGTGACGAAGTCGTAGTTGTCGGTGAAGTTGAAAGGAATCTCGGACATATCTTCAGTCAACTTAGTGTAGTCCTCAGTAGAGAATGTAACCAACTGAGGCTCGCCCTCACCCTTGTCGCAATAAACCTTATATGTAACCTTATCGGGAACCAAGGTGTTATCTTCTGTATCCTTCAAAACAAGACCTAACTCAAGCATATCTCCATAAGCCGAGAAATTGATGCCAGAAATAGTCGGGTTAGCAGGAGTACCAGGCTTTTCACTTACCTTCTGTATAGTAATGCCCTCATAATAGGTCCATATATTACTGCTTTTTGCCTGTTGGTCATAGAAAATCGTCTTATCAATACTAATAACCATAGTACCTTCTGTTGCTAAAACGCCATTCTCTGCATCATAGTCAAATACCAAATCTACTCCTTCATATGAAGCCCAATAGGTACCAAGGAACCAAAGGGTATAAGAAGACATAGTGCCAAGCATCTGACCAGTTGGGAAAGTAATCTTGCCATCTTCAAGTGTACCCTTAACCCATGCCTCAGGTAAACTCTGGCAGAGACCCTGAACATATACGTCACTACCCTTGAAACCAAGTTTTACAGAATAAGAAACAGGGGTATCATCATCATAAGTGGTGAGCAGATAATCTTCTGCTACCAAATCAGTAGGAGCCTCAACGGGCATGTCTACTTCCTCTGTATAAGCTACTACAAGTCCGGCACCAATGTATGCATAAAGTCCACGTTTACCCTCTATATCCTCCTCGCTGGCATCACCAATAATGGTAGTAAAAGTGAATGCATCAGCGTCACCGTCGTATTGGGCCTCAATGTCGATAAATGCGCCACTATTATCCTGTGCGGCAGCATAAATGGGGTATGATTGGCCACCACTCTGTAATGCACCCAGATACTGGTCTTTTTCAAACACTACAGTAGTTTCATCTTTGAAAGTACCCTTAATATAAGATTCTGGCATATAAGTGCTCAGACCCTTAATATACACAACATCAAGGCCATCCCATACGACCTCAACAGTACGATTAATAGCCATCTCATTCCAACCAGAGCTACCATAGGTATATCCAGTACCAGTAGCAGTGTAATAGGTTGCCTCGCTGCCTGCTGGTGGAACAACCACCTCGGGAGCCTTGGCAGGAGCCTTTTTAGCAGCAGTAGCCTGCTGCGAGCGAACTTTCTTCATGTCCTTATTAAAGAACTGCAGGGGAGCCTTTGATGACCTCTGCTGAAGAGCAACATTCTGCTTCAGAATCTGACTTATATTGGCAGGTTTCTGAGCAAAGGATACGGTTGACATCAGGAGTGCCAACACAATAAGAGTAAAATTCTTAATCCTCATAATGTAAATGTTTAGTTAATAAAAATGATATTTATCTCTATATTATTTGACTAATTTGAAAGTCTTGGTTCCGTCGGCTGATACGAATACTGTAGTGGACAAATTGAAATAGCTCTCCGGAGTCATGTCATACGTATCATCAAGAACAGCACCGAATGCCCTAACTGCATCGAGCACAGTGGCATCCTTCTCCAAAAGTTTATTGTCCATGTTATCCGGCTGGCTTACAATCTTAACCTGACCAAAATTCGGAGTCAGACGCGTTAATGCCATACCGCCCACACTCTTGGAGCGTCCAACCTTCCACTCTATCACAAGTCCAGTTACCTTATTGGCATTAGTTGTTTCGCCAATACCAATACGTGACAAGGAGTTGTTCTTACCGGAAGCCTTGAATGCATCGTCCAACTGATAGTATAGGGTCTTCAGGTCGTTTGACATAGTCAGAGTATCCATCCACATGATTTGTGTGCTGGTAGCCAACATACGATCCCAAGTTGCGATGACCTTAATTGTTCCGTCTTCGTTAACCAAGCAGGTCTTGTCATCAGACAAAGTAAACTCCTGATAAGAATGTCCAAAGATTTCATCCTTACGTTCGTTGCGGAAGCCCGTCGGAGTGAAACAGCAAGAAATAGAGTCAAAACTCAAAGGATTGACAACACGATCGCATTTACGATATCTGCCATCGCGCAAACCAGTAAGGTATAGCGTATCTTTGCCATCGGTGAAGTAATATGAAGGAACTTCTTCGCTGGCAATAGTGTTGCGCATTGTCTCTGTATCCGCAATATAGGTAGCCCAAGCGCGGTCGGCCTTAATCATGCGTATTTCAGCGCCATAACGCTCGCCACGAAGAATGATTTCATTATCATTAAACGACAGAACAACCCAGTTCTGGTCGCCCTGCATTCCGGCTCCGTCAGAAAGAAGAATGTCTGGAGCGGCCCAATGTGCCACAGGGTCAACAAAAGGAGTGAGCACATCGTTCCATGTATTAAATGCCAGTACCAGACCTTCCTCACGAATCATCTCGTAGAGACTTGAATGTTCGGTGTAGGTATTTGCATTGCCATCGCGCAAGAAACGATGGTTTCCGGCAAAAGTCACCTTTCCATTGTTCTCGAACTTCGCAAAGAGATTGAAGCCCTCGAACAAAGCAGAACCAATGCCGACATGATACTGAACAACCCATCCCTGTGGAGCAGCAACCAATATCTCCTGAAGTCTGTCTCCATTCTTCACGGTACGCAATGCTGCACTTTCCGTGAACAAATCATCTTCTTCGAAATTCGTGCATCCAATGAGTGAGAATACTACCATCACACTCAGAATTGCACGTAAAAACAAAATATTTTTCTTCATATCAATATACATCTATATATATTATTGGAGGTCGTAAATGGTAACTTCATCTTTCAGGAAGTCATTGATTTTATTCTGACGGTCGGAAACCTCACGACGCAATGTGAATGCATAGAGCCCCCACTTGTCTGTGTACCATTCTGTGGCGATATCTATCTTCTTCATCATTGCATTGAAACCAGCAACATTGTCTTCAGAGGAAATCTTTACCCATGGAAGGAAATCGTCCTTGAAAGACGTGAACTTACGGAATTCCTTGTACTTAAATTCATCGACATAGGCATTCTGGTCCTTGTTGATGACCTGATGGAGATGAGTTGTCTTATCACCTAACAAACGATGAACGTCGAGCACATAGCGGTTGGTAGGATCGTACTCATCCGTAAGGTCGTTGTACTTCGACTCCTCATAGAGTGTGAAGTCATTCCAATGTGCACCGGCAAGATCAACATCTATGTCAAGGGAATCGATAAGCTCAAGCATGGATTCCTTGTCGCCCTGACGCACACCCATGGATGCAGCGTTGATGAGACGCATCATCCAACGATAGTCTGTGTCGGTGATTATGCATGATAGAGTTTCCACGAAGTCCTCGTATGTTGCAGATGATGCATAATGAGTGACATAACCAAGCTGATGAGACTCTACAGAGTCGCGTTCCTGCCAATTGATAGGGTCGTAAGAACCAGAAGTTACCTGACCGAAAGTAATAGGATAAGACTTGGTCTGATGCAGAATGTGCGAGAACTCATGATGCATAGTATGGAAGTAATTCTCGTTGAGCACCAAAAGGTCATCGCTGCTATAAGTAACACCAGGCGTATATGGTTTCATCTTGTTAATGTTGAAGAGGGTAATCTTCACACCACCAGATGCATAGCCAAGGACCTCGGTACCTGTGGTTGGGCTATAGCCCGAAGAACCGATAAAGTGAAAAATACGTGGACCGTATGTCTTCATAAATTCGTCGCCTGCATACTTTGTATATACATCATAGAACAGATGCTTGATGAAATGTGCAAGCAATTGTGAACGTCCGTATTCGGCTGGTGTCAACTGGAAATTCATATCCGAAGCCGACAGATCGAAACGATACTGGATATCGGTATTGTATGGGACCATGAAGTTATCGTAAAGCCACTGGTCGAACTTATAAGTGGCCTTAGTCGCATCTACAACCGGAACTGTTGTATCAAATATGGATTCAGTAAAGTCATCATCGTTGCTACAGGATGAAAACACACCGATAAAAGCAGTCAAACTCAGTATATATAATATCTTTTTCATCTTCATTCCTCCATATTATTCATTATCATCGTTTTCCTTAAGCTCGTTTTCGCGAAGCACAGGCTTTGTTGCGTAACCCCCAGCATTGTTACCCAACATCTGAGTACGATTGTTGGATGGATAGCCAGCATTGATTACATTCTGTGGAATCTGCAGCACGCGACGAGGGTCGTTCCATTCAAGATAATCGTGATGGATTTCATCCTCAAACGGACTGCGATAAGCGTGATGTACAGTAATACCATAGCGCTTGATATCAAACCATCGCAGACCTTCGAACATAGTCTCTATACGACGGAAATGGAGAATACACTGTATTATGCGCTTTTCATCCTCAGTAAGCGTGCTCCACTTCCATTCAGAACTCATCTCCATAGGATGAACATCGCTAATATAGTCCTTCTTAGTGCTATTGTTGGGATTATACCAGAAATTAATGCCATCCTGAGTAAGTTCCTTATCTACCATCTTGGACGCGGTCCAATAACCTAAGTCGCGAATAGCGTCAGCACTACGACCAAGATAGACCTCGGCTTCTGCACGGCAAAGCAATGTTTCCTCAGCAGTGAAAGGCTGATATAGGATGTGTACGAATCCGATACCTGCAATTTTGTCGATGTATTCGAAATACTCATAAACACGGAAAAGCCACGAACCATATTCTGAGCCGGCACCCCAACGGTAAATCTTACCATCAAAAGCCTTCAAACGACCGTCCCAGTTAGGACCACCACCTTCGTAAAGGACATCGTTTGTGTTAGGAACCTTTTCAGAAAGACTTCCAGAATTAATGGCATAACGACATGCAGAAAGCATACGGTCCTGCACTGAAAATGTTGCCTGTATGAGATAGTTACATGGAGCTGTATGATCGTTATATGCATTAAGCAAAGTGTTGATGGTGTTGGAATTCATCGAAGCCCACTTGCGAAGTGAAGAGGCAGGATTGGCACCAAGAGCTGCAGTTGCATGTTTCACACAATTATCGTAATCACGCTTGAAAAGGTAGAAACGTGCAGCAAAGGCATTGGCTGCATTACGATTGAAGTGGTAAGCAGGAACCTCATACTTGGAATCGTCGATAAGGTCAATACCTTCCAAGATATCTTGCTCGATAAGACGATAAACCTCAGCGACACTCTTACGATACTTGGGGTTGCTATAATCCACACTGACAGTAGTTTCAACATCGCAAACGTATGGTATACCAACGTCGTTTGCACTTTGTGTCTCATCCTTATATGCCTCAGCAAATACATTTACGAGAACGAAATGGAAATAAGCACGCATGATATGAGCCTCACCCCATGAGTGGGCAAGCTCACGATCCTTTGCTGGGTTGCTACTCATCATACGCATAGCCTCAATGGCATGGTTCGCAACAGCAATGCCCTGATAAAAAGCTTCCCATACCTGATAAGGAGTATCCTGCTCACTTGTACTATAGTTATCGATATTCTCCCAATTATAAGCCTGATCATGAAAAGGAGAATTAGCGACGTTATGAGTGGCAGGAACCACGACATTGTTATCAACAAGGTTGTCACCACTAAGTTCACAGATTAAAGCAGGAACAGAAGTAGGATAACCCGAAGTAAGCAATTTACGAATCTTTTCGGGACTGTCGATTTCAGTACGATTGTCAGGAGCTTCGTCAAGAGCATCGCAGGAAACAAAACTGAGCACACAGAAAAGACTGAGAGCACAGAGAGATGACCATCTAATAACTCTATTTATATATGTATTCATCATTAATGTTCTATTTCAATGTTCAACGTTCAATATTCAAATCCTTAGAAGCCAAGACGTACTGTGGCTGTAAACTGTTTAGAGATAGGAGTTGCCACACCACCGGAGTTTATAAACTCTGGGTCTTGTCCGTTAAGCTTCTTATCAGCATATAACAGACAGAGGTTAGTGGCTGCAACCTTTACAGAAGCACGGCTAAATACCTTAGTCTTATCAAGCCAGCGCTTAGGGAGTTCATAAGTCACTGCTACTTCCTTCAGACGTATAAAGTCACCATTGGCGATACGCTCTGTAGAATAGTTGTAAGCATTATATGCTGTGCGCAATGTTGTACTACCATAACGGTCAACCTGGTTGCGTGAAGCAATGGTGGGTATGGTTGTAACAAACTCGTCGCCAGCAATTACCCAACGGTTCTTGAACTCACGTGGAAGAGCCGAGAGGTCACTGTAAGCATAAGAGAAAACAGGATCGAGACGAACAACATTACCACCGGCATATGTAATGAAGAGGTCGAGGTTGATGCGTCCCCACTTGCCAGTATATGACAGAGTGTTGTTGAACGAGCCATAGTATGTTGGGTCTGAAGGACCTTCATAAACAAGGAAGTCCTTAAGATTCTCCGTCTCCTGGAAATTAACATCGCCGACAGTCTTTACTCCTGACTCATTGTAAACCATAGGCAGACCTTCCGAATTAAGACCGGCAAAGCGATAGCTGAAGATAGAACGTACGGGGTATCCCTCGATAGCATAGCCCAAACCCGTTACAAGGTCTACGGCACGGCTGGCAACCTCAAGAGAAGTTATCTTGTTCTTAGCATCCGAGAATATGAAATCGGAAGTCCAACGGAAACCAGATTTATTAAGGTTAACGGTAGACAAGCCTAATTCTACGCCATGAGACTTCATGTCGGCAACATTGGCGTATTTATCAATCTGACCACCGGCACCCTGTGTAAATGTGCGACCGATAAGGTCATAGTTGTTACGACCATATACATCGAAAGTCAGAGAGATACGATCCTTGATAAAGCTAATGTCAACACCAAAGTTCCACTCGTGCTTCTTTTCGTATGTCAGCTCCGAGTTTCCGAGATCAGAGATGTAAATCTGAGTCTCTGCAGCCGAAGTAAATGGACGCCATGAATTCTTTGTCATGAAGATGGCATTGGCATTGGTAACCCAAGATGGACCTGTATCGGCTGTCAAAGAGTAACTACCACGGAACTTCAACTGCGACAGCCATTTCTTGGTACCTTCCATGAACTTCTCATTAAAGATGTCATAAGCAGCCGACACATTCCACGTAGGAAGCCAACGGCTCTGACGGCTCTTACCCAAACGGTTCGTTCCCTCATATCGGATTGTACCATTGAGAGTGTAACGCTGGTCATAGTTATAGTTCACCTGTCCGTAGTATGCTAACGTATTTGTAAGCGTATAGCTCTCTCCGAAATATTCAGTATTTTCTTCGTTCATCTGCTTTAACCAGAGATACGGAGTATAGGTGATACCACCATTATTGTATTGGTAGCCCCAGCCTGTCCAATTTGTAGATGTACGACGTACTGAAGAATACTCTGTACCAGCCAATGCGTTAAGGGTATGCAGTTCCTTAAAGACGTTATTGTAATTGGCAACAAGACGGAAGTTGTTACTACGCATATTGTCGTCATACTGGTATTTAATACCACCAGAAGGAAGAATTGACTCAGGAAGAGCCAGCTCGTTATCTGGATCGGTATAAAGCAGGCTGTTAGCATCACGGACAGTTGAATTGTCATCCTGAGCATCGGTACCGGCACGGTATGCATTAGCCTGGTTGGCATCATCCATAACATTGTGCTGACGACGCGTGTGCGACAAACGTGATGAGATAAGTCCACTAATACGAACAGACTTTATTGGCTTATACTCCAACTCACCACGGAACATCAACTCCGTCACTTGAATATCATTGTAGTTATACTCCAACTCATCAAAAATATTGAAACCTGTGTAGAAGCGAGTATAGCTAATATTGGGATCAAGGCATCGGCTGGTGTTCATTGCAAAGCTGAACGGATTAATATCGAAATCACGTTTAACTTCACCAGTAACAACATCGGTTGTCTGGTTAAGTGAGCCCGGAGCCTCTTGTTTACGATAGCTACCCTGTGCAGCCAACTTAACAGTCAGGTTCTTTAAAATATCATACGAGGTATTTCCGTTGAAGGTGTAACGCTGCACACTACTGCGGTTTACGAACTGACCTGGGTCTGACAATAGTGACATTGAGAAATAGTTCTGTGACTTTTCTGTACCGCCGGATATGCTAACCGAATGGTTCTGCTGAACCTTATTGGTAAACAACAGGTCGAACCAATCAGTATTACGGAACTCGGCAGCCTGAAGATAAGCATTACGCGCAGCTTCAGTATTTAGTAATCCGAACTGCCCCGTAGCAGGGTCATATTCACGCAACTGCTGGAACATATATCCGTAGATACCTGTATTCTGCGCATTTACCATATTGTCGAGTTGCAGCCACCCCTTGTCCGACATTTCCTTATATACGCCCATCATCTCCTGCGAGTTCATGATGTTGTAGTTGTTGTAGCTAGGTTTCAAGCGAGTTGTAAACTCACCTGTATAACCGACACTGGCACGACCTTTCGAACCACGTTTGGTCGTTACAACTATCACACCACCCATAGCTCTTGCACCATAAATAGATGTTGCAGAACCGTCCTTCAAAATGGTGAAAGATTCAATATCGTCAGAGTTAAGGCCAGCAACAGCTGAAGAAATCAGAGTCTTGGCATCACCAGAAGCCAAATCATCTGCACTAACATCGACGTTGTCTTCATAAATCACACCATCTACGACCCATAAGGGCTTGGAGTTACCATAAATAGAGGTAGCGCCACGGACACGAATCTTTGGCGAAGCACCAAATGTTCCACTAACATTGGTAACCTGCACACCAGCCACACGACCCTCGAGAGAACGGCTCACATCAGCCATACCCGACAGTTTAACCTTCTCAGCATCAACCTTTGTGGCGGCACCGGTAAACAATCGCTTATCAGTCTGCTGAATACCTGTTACAACAACCTCCTGCATCTGCTTGTCCTGACTCTCAAGTGTTACACGCATTCCATTCTTTGCCTTAAGCTTCTTAGAGTGCATACCCACCATTGAGAACACCAATACAGAATTGGTGTTAGGTACTGGAATAGTAAACTTACCATCAATGTCCGTAACGGTTCTAGTCTTTGAACCTTCAACCGTGACGATTGCTCCTATCAATGGTTCGCTATCCTCAGCAGAAATAACAATTCCGGAAACTCTCGTTTGAGCTATCGCAACTCCAATATATAGGAAAAGCATCGTTACGACGAGAGTCAATCTTCTACATAAAATCATCTCAATTTTGATATTTTTCTTATTATATTACCAATAATTCGGGGAAGACATCATGTCCCCCTGTGTCCTTTTACCTCTTTATTATATTATATAATATATATAACTAAGTCCCATCACAGGATTTTATTTCATCGTGCAAAGATATAAAAATATTTGCAAACAGCCTCAAATTAGTTAAATAATTTAAAAATCAAGGGGCAAAATGTAACAAATATGAACAAAATAAGACTATTTTACAAGGAATTTTCGTCCATTGCGAATATATAGTCCCTTGGCCGGATGAGAAACAATCCGCCCCATAATATCATACATCACATTTTCGTCTCCACTCTTCGAAACAACACTAATAGGATGTATAGCTGTAGTTAAATCCACTGCCACCTCATCGCTCCATTCTGAAACACTGCCGCCACGTCCTAATGCTTGCACCTTATAATAATATTTCGCAGGTTCAAGATTTGTCAGACTATAATTGGTGTCTAGAGTCGTAAACATTTGAGTTGTCCTACGTACAATAGGCTGAGACAAACCTTGACTAACAGAGCCCTCGACCCCATCGTACACGGCAAGATAATCTATCAGCACCCCACTTCCGCTTGAATCAGGATATACAGCAACACGTATTGGACCATAGTCAGCATACCAAGGGAGCTTTATTGACAGAGCATATTTCCCAACGGATGTTGGAGGAATCTCACCTACATTTATAGGAATATAATAATTATTATCATTCAAAAATTCAATATCATCTCCTAAATTCATGGGATAAACACGCAACTGCAAAGCAGCCTTAGCATTCCGAATAGGACTATTTACCGTTAGGTATATGGTAATAGAATCACGGATAGGAGCCTCGTATTCTGGACTCAGCAACTCTCCAGGATAATCCTTTTTCCCTATACGAAGTTTATTTTGAGAAGTCGTAAACAGATTCTTTCCAGACCAACCTGGATTGGTGGTATATTCGTCAAGTTTATCAGTAACATCGATGGTCACACCATTACTGAATTTCTCAAAATATTCCTCAAAAATAGGGATAATGCTATTTCCATCGTAGGTAAGTTCCTTAATAAGTAATAGGTTATATTTCTTAGCACCTTCTACAGAATTCCAATTCGCCATAAAACTGTTCGGCGAGACATCGGTTGCATCCAATACAACAGGGGCATCCACAGGAACATATGTTTCCAATCCTCCCATAAAATCGAATGAGATAAGACCATTATTCTCGACAATATTCGTAATGGGTTTACCCATAAACTTCTTTCCGTCGACATTCTTATTGTATAGAGTTGCTGCAGGGATAGTATTGTCCGCGAGGGACGTAACCTGCCGAGTACCTGGATACGTGTCACCTGTAAGTGTCCGTGTAGTATATGTATTGTCCGCAGCAATAATCGTCATACGTTGGTGAAGGGTATCTGTGTTCACAGTATTACCGTCCCACGCACTCTTACTATAATCGACATGCATTACCAGAAGGCCATGTCCATAGCCTGACTTATCAAAACTTTTTCGCTGATAGTTCTCGAGCATGTAATACTCATTCTTATTTGCATCATTATATATAATGTAAGCAACAGGCTCATCCTGAATAGCAGGCATATTAATAATTTCCTCTCCAGTATTCAGTTCCACAGGCTCAAGCCAACCACTCACCCAACGTTCATATGCAGTATAACCGGCTGGCGAGCGACCATCATTATTGTAGCAACCATAATCCATCAAGCTCCAAACATTCATGCCAAAGTTATTACCATCTTCACGTGTATCATAGAAGTCTGGCAGTCCCAAACAATGACTGAACTCATGACACGCCGTACCTATACCATCAAGATTTCCTGGATTCACAATACCATCGCCCTGCATTTCACATGCCAAGCCATATGTTGCCACATAAACGTTGTCCCCAGTTCTATAGGAACCATTGCTACTGGCATACAAAGTCCACTCATGAGGCCAAATTGTATTCACGGCTCCCTGTGCAGCACTATAACCCGCATATACGAGAAAAACCTGATCAACCTCCCCATTGTTATCCCAATCATATTTCTTAAAGTTTACCTGGCTATCAACTTTTGAGCAAGCCTCATATACCATATCGGGTACTCGTCTGGGAAAGTTCTTCTGCTTGGAATAATATTCCGCTGTATTACTTACTGTGACTGGCCCAACTACATCAAACTCCAAATCGAAATTCCCATAACTTTGTTCATAAAAATAATCGTGAACAGAGCCTGCCATACCACTAAGATTGAAGCCCTTTTGATTAAACATACTATCAAGGACTTCTCGCGAATATGTAAACTTAACATCTTGAAAGTTTACCAGTATCACCAATCCACGACGCGTGCCACTATATTTTAGTCGATTAGTTTTATTGGCACGAGCTACATTACGTGCCTGGATACGAACGTTACGTTCTGTTTCAAGAGTTTCACGCTCGATTAATCGAAATTGATTATCTACCTGCTCAAATGCGCGCCCATCAGCAGTTTCATAATAATGCAGATATTCATCCCCACGTAGCTCTGCTTTCACCATAGAACCATCTGGCAGTGTTATTGTTCTATATACACCTCGTTTAGCCGGTATTGCCAATGCTGCTGAAAATGCTAACACGGCAAAATATGTCAATAGACTTAATCTTTTCATCAAATCTTGTTTCCGTCCTACATAAGCAACATCATCCTAGCAAATCATGCAGAAACTGGTCTAGTTCCTCATCGAGTCCCTCTAACAAATCCTTGCTAAGGATAACCGTATCATCATCAACAAGATAAAGGTCACGTAGAGTTTCTCCGTCTTCGTCCATCAATACAAACGAGAAAGGATGCAATACAGCCATTTGCTCGATGATTGTTTCGCGCATTTCTTCTATACATTGACATATCAATGATGCTGCCTCATCGTATAGTTCATCGCCAGAGTTTATCCACTGCTCTACAACGATGCGAGTCAACTCCTCATCATTGTCATCGTAGGCCAGTAACTCGCCCGATGAAGGCTTCACTTGCAGATGAATGTCAGTCATAATGGCATCCTTCTCTGCAGGAAAGTTCTCTGCGACCTTACGTATTGCACGTTCCAGTTGCTGAATTGTCTGTGGTGTTGCTTCCATGTTATTATGCATTAACATTGTGTAATCGACTTTGTCGCTTGATTCATTCAAGAATTATGAATTGTTTATAGTCCTCGGCCGTGGCAGTTCTTGAATTTCTTGCCAGAGCCACAAGGACAAGGATCATTGCGTCCTGGCAATTTCTCTGCCACAATAGGCTGAACGGGGCCTTGCTGTTCTCGAGTATCACGAGCTGCAGCTGCACGCTGTGCAGGATCCGTCAAGTCTGTACGACTTTCAGTATACTGAGGACGCTGACGAGGAGCCTGCTGTGCAGGAGCCTGTGTCATCTCAACGTCAACATCTGGCACCTGTCCACGCATCAAAACACTAACAGTTTTATTATTGATACGATTTACCATATCGTCGAACAATTTCACGCTCTCCAATTTAAAGATGAGCAGAGGATCTTTCTGTTCGTACGAGGCATTCTGCACCGAGTGCTTCAATTCGTCAAGCAAACGTAAATTCTCCTTCCAAGCCTCATCTATTGTATGCAGAAGAATTGCCTTTTCAAAAGCCTTTACCAATGCCTGAGACTGTGTCTCATAGGCTTCTTTCATGCCAACTGTTATCTGATAAACATGACGTCCATCCATAACCGGAACACGAATATTCTCGAACTGCTGTCCCTGAGGACCTTCATAGATGCGCTTAATAACCTTATTCGCATTAGCTGCCATGAGGTTAGTCTTCTCCTTGAAGCGGTCCATCACCTTCTGATATACCTCTTCGGCTACATCATCAAGTTTGTTGCCCTCTAAACGATCCTGAGTTATTGGGAATTCCATAGCAAATACTTCAAGGAAACGTTCACGACAACCCACGAAATCGTTGTTTTCAAGAATATTGCACACGCGATCCCATATCATATCAGCTATGTCCATTCCGATACGTTCACCCATCAACGCATGACGACGCTTCTCGTAAATAACTGTACGCTGCTTGTTCATGACATCATCGTACTCCAACAAACGCTTTCGTACACCGAAATGATTTTCTTCTACCTTCTTCTGGGCACGTTCAATACTGCTCGAAATCATAGGATGTTCTATCATATCGCCATCCTCAAAGCCCAAACGGTCCATAACCTTGGCAATACGCTCGGAGGCAAACAGACGCATCAGTTTGTCTTCTAGCGAAACGTAGAAGACAGAACTTCCTGGGTCACCCTGACGTCCTGAACGACCACGCAACTGACGGTCAACACGACGACTCTCGTGACGCTCCGTACCGATAATAGCCAGACCACCTGCCTGACGAACGGGCTCGCTCAACTTGATATCGGTACCACGACCAGCCATATTGGTGGCAATGGTAACGGCACCCAACATACGCTCTTCTGTCTTCACGAGACCAGCAGCATCGCGAGGTTCCCGCTTCTCCTTCTTGGCAGCTTCTTCCTCGAGGCGTGTCTGGTAGTTGACGGCTGCACTCTTCTCACAGAAACCACGGCCATCCGTTGCTATATAAGCATTGCCCAATGCACTCTGACCTGCCAGTGCCACAATGTCGGCCTCCTTCTGGTGGAGTTTGGCATTCAACACCTGATGAGGTATCTTACGCATCTGCAGCATCTTCGACAACATTTCACTGATTTCCACGCTCGTAGTACCTACCAGTGTGGGACGTCCGCTGGTACGCATCTTCTCGATTTCCTGAATGACAGCCTTGTACTTCTCACGCTGCGTCTTATAAACGCGATCGTCCATATCGTTACGGGCAATGGGACGATTAGTAGGAATTTCCACAACATCCAATTTGTAGATGTTCCAGAATTCGCCAGCCTCGGTAATAGCAGTACCTGTCATACCCGCTAACTTGTGATACATTCGGAAATAGTTCTGCAGGGTAATGGTGGCAAATGTCTGCGTAGCAGCCTGAATTTGAACATGTTCCTTGGCTTCCACAGCCTGATGCAGTCCGTCGCTCCAACGACGTCCTTCCATAATACGTCCAGTCTGTTCATCAACAATCTTAACCTCACCGTCTATGATGACATATTCCTCATTGAGATTAAACATCGCATAAGCCTTCAACAACTGCTGAATGGTATGCATACGTTCGCTCTTGATTGCATATTCGGTATAAAGTTGGTCCTTCTTCTCCAGTCTTTCCTCTTCGGGCAGATTGTCGATTTCTGCCATCTGCATAGCCAGATCCGGCAACACGAACAAATCTGCATCATTGACTTCCTTTGCCAACCATGCGTGTCCTTTATCGGTAAGATCTGCACTATTCTGTTTCTCATCAACAACAAAATATAAGGGTTCAATACACTCTGGCATACGCTTGTTGTTGTTCTCCATATAGATTTCCTCTGTAGCCAGCATGCCAGATTTGATACCAGGCTCGGACAGGAACTTGATGAGAGGCTTGTTCTTGGGTAAGGCCTTATGGCTACGATATAGAGCCAAGAAGCCTTGTGCAAGCATTTCCTTATCATTGGTTTCCTGACCTTTGGCTATCAGATTCTTAGCCTCAGCAAGATACTGAGTGGCAAGTTGACGCTGTACACCTACAAGTTTTTCGACAAGAGGCTGATATTGCTCGAACTGTTGGTCATCGCCCTTGGGCACAGGGCCTGATATAATGAGAGGGGTACGCGCATCATCAATAAGTACTGAGTCAACCTCATCGACAATGGCATAGTTGTGAGAACGCTGCACGAGGTCAGCAGGATCAGTTGCCATATTGTCACGCAGATAGTCGAAACCGAACTCGTTGTTCGTACCAAAGGTAATGTCTGCCAGATATGCTTTGCGACGCGCCTCACTATTAGGCTGATGCTTGTCGATACAATCCACACTTAGACCATGGAACATATAAAGTGGTCCCATCCACTCAGAGTCACGCTTGGCCAAATAGTCGTTGACGGTAACCACATGTACGCCATTACCAGTTAAAGCATTCAAGAATACAGGAAGCGTTGCCACCAATGTCTTACCTTCACCCGTAGCCATCTCTGCAATCTTACCCTGATGCAGTACCGTTCCACCGAAAAGCTGAACATCGTAGTGAATCATATTCCACTCAGTCTCGTTACCACCAGCAACCCAATGATTATGGTAAATGGCTTTGTCACCTTCAATATCCACAAAGTCGTGACGTGCTGCAAGTTCACGATCGAAGTCGGTTGCAGTAACCTCAATATTCTCATTATTTGTGAAACGTTCTGCAGTACTTTTCACAATGGCAAAGGCTATAGGACGGACCTCTTCTAGAGCCTTTTCAAGCACATCAAGCACTTCCTTCTCCAACTTATCGATTTGTGCAAAGATGGGAGCACGGTCCTGCAATTCTGTTTCTTCAATCTTAGCCTTTAAGTCTGCTATTTGTTGACGCAATTCTGCTGGTGCTTGTTGCACCTGGTTCTTAATCTCTTGTGAACGGGCACGAAGTTCATCGTTCGACAATGCTTGAATCTCAGGATATATGGCCTTAACCTGTTCTACCAAAGGCTGTATGGCCTTCATATCACGTTGAGCTTTGTTACCAAAGATACTACTTAAAAAATCTATAAATTTCATTCTATGTTATATTTTCAATTATCAATTTTCAATTATCACCTGATTCCTGTTAATGGGGCTACAGAACAAGCATTCGGAGCGCGGATACGCATACATCGAGCCAAAGTAGGTGCAATACGGTCAACTGTAACAGGTTGTTCCACAACCTCTGGCTGTATGGATAGTCCGTAGAAATAGAGCGGAAAACCCATGTATGACTCCCGGTGGTGTAAGCGTTCACCCATTTGGTCATTTATAAGAATCCATCCCGGTGACACCTGAATAAATATGTCTCCAGAACAACGTGGGTTGTAGGCATTACGAAGGTTACGAATACCAGGCGTCCAAGCCCCCTGAGCCAATCGCTGAGAAGTATAAACGTCGCGCACCCCACTCAGTTGTATTAGGAAATCGGCACTTCGCTCAAGCAACTCACTAAGATTGATATTTTTCTTTTCGATACCCTTGAGGTCGAAGTATAACTGGTTGCCCATGCAAGCCTCAACATACTGTCCCTGTCCATATACGGCTGACAAATACATATTGAGCAACAGTTGGGCACGGGTGATATTGAACTCACCAGAAGGAATACGATATCGAGACAAATTTTGACTTATCTGTTCAGAATCGCTGTAGCCAGTACTTGTAACCACGAAGAGAACACGCTGACGACCGACCTTTTTCTCCACCATATCAATAAGGTGTCCCAATTGCTCGTCGAGTCGGACATAAGTATCCTGCATCTCCATGGGATATTCGCCAACTGTCTTATGATCTAGATTCCCCGCATAGTAAACAACACTAAGAAAGTCGGTAATGGGATCTACACCCATCAAAGTATTCTGCAAACAATGGCTTACAAAATCATTAACTTCATCATTTACAAGAGCACTGGCCTTAAACTCACGGAAGCGACGATCACCCTTGAACTGATGACGAAATGGTTTCTTCATACCACCAGATACGAAGTAGTTGAACTGACCGACAAGGTCGTTCAGAGGTTCCCAGGAGAGTGTGTTTATTTTACTTGCAGCATGGTCGCTGTTATTATAATACGACAGCCAATTAGGCTGGGCATCATAATAACTGGTTGTGCACCATTGTCCTGTTTCATCGTTAATCCAGAAAGCGGCATCACCTGCATGGCCTGCGGCAAAGAGTGCTGCATCATTGTTGGGAGCGATACTATATACCAGCGCCTTACCATCAGTAGCAACCTTGAGTTCGTCAGATATGGTAGTGACACCAAGATTTACTGGAGAAACCTGTTCTTGCGTAAAATGTCCAGTCTGACTTTTATCGGCAATGCAAGACACAGTATGCAATGTCGCACGATCGAGCCATCGCTCACCTACTATACCATTTTCATAAGGCGTGGAACCAGTCATCAAGGCAGCAACGGCTGAAGCACGATCCGGAGTGGCAAAAGGATATTCAGCCTGGCTGTAGGCACGACCTTGTTCCATCAGCCGTCGGAAACCGCCCTCACCATATAAAGGCGAAAATGCTTCAAGATAGTCGGTACGCAACTGATCGATAACCACATTCACCACAAGGCGAGGCACCTCGGGAGCAGACTGCGCCTCTGTGCCCATTACAGACATCATCAGCAACAGCGTAGCAAGTAGTTTGTGTTGTCGAGTAGTCATCGGCGATATCTTATATAGTAACTAATAGGTCGTGTCAACAAAACTAATGCCAAAGGCAGTGTAAGTGTACTGAAATCTTGTGGCAACCACTTAAAAAACAATACGAATAGACCCAACCATAGCAGATTCCCATAGTGATATGGACACTGACAACGATTGCGTGCACACTTCACAACCCATGGAACAAAAAATAGAGGCAGCGGATTGAACAGCCATACTTGCCAGTTTGAGTTAACAGTGGGATGCTGCGAGAATAAGAACATAAAGCAGAGAAACAAACCCGCAACACCTTGAAGAGACATCAGCACAACATCCACACCCCACCATTGGCGTTTAGTGAAAAATTCCAACAGCACTATCACGATAGCCAATACAAATAGAGACCATCCGACCATAGCCGGTGTCAGCATATAATGCTCACCAGAGGTCTGTACAGATTTTGCTGCCAAAAGAGTTTCGCGTCCTAATACCAATGGACGGCGATTATCAATCGTGTCATAAATCATTGCCTCATCGAAGTATGCCATAAGTTGTTCGGGTAGGAATTGCATTGCACGATCGTCAAGTAATGTATCACAAGCAGAACCCAACAATATATCATTACCCTGTTCGCTCCACTCATAACCATCTGTATACTGATGCAACATTTGACGGTATGTCATTCGATATGGAGCCTCGGCATACACAATACGACCATCTAAAGATTGCTCCACCATGTCGCGAGTTTTTGTCGTACAATTATTTTGCAGGAAGTTATATCGATACGTCTTATTCTCGGGCTCGGCATTCACTATAAGATTGTGAACAAGACGCAAGGCCTCACGAGTAGTCAGATTCAGAGGCTGACCAACAACCTCAGAACCTCGACGAGCATATTCCTCTATAAAAAGACCAAAAGGATAGTACATCACCTCATAATCACACTCACCCAAAACAAAACGCCACGCAAAATGAGGTGTATTAAAGTCGAAAACACCATAGTTAAAAACAATGTCAAGGTCAGTAGTAGCATCCTCTACCCTCAGTGCAGTATGGCCATAAAGTTGATATACTTCAGTACCAGGTGAACATGTAAGCAACGACACGCGCAAACTGTCACCCAACTGTTGGGCAACAGATGTGGAGCTTAATAGCATCATCCACATAGCTAAAACGCATCTAATCAGTCGTTTCATAATATTCATTATTATATACACGCGAGCATACACGCGCAAATTGCCTGCAAATATACAAAAAAATTTGTTACCAATAATATAAATCGATAGTTTTTCGTAACTTTGTCCTCCGATGACAAACTTAATAATAGACATAGGGAACACAAGGTCGAAACTGTTTGCCTTCAACGGCAATCAGTTAATTGACCATATTGTATGCAGCGATAGTTTATCAGAAATAAGCCATTTCATCGAGAAAAACGAGTGCAAACAAGGCATACTTTCCACAACTGCCAAACTCACACTGAAGGCGGAACATCAAATCAACGGGTTACCATTCGACATATTACGAATGACGGGAAATACGCCAACGCCAGTCAAAGTGCGATACAAGACACCGAAAACGCTCGGAACTGATCGTTTGGCAGCCATAGTGGCAGCCCAAGACATGAAACCGAGAAGCAACATATTAGTAATTGACTGTGGAACATGTGTTACCTATGACATTTTGGATGCAGAAGGGAATTATTGGGGAGGCAACATATCACCTGGACTCAACATGCGACTCCAGGCAATGCATAATCTCACAGCGAAACTACCTTTAGTGACAGCAGACGGAGATTTGCCAGATGTAGGCTATGACACACAAACTGCCATTCGCAGCGGTGCCATATTAGGGCTTAGACACGAAATAGAAGGCTTCATTAGTCATTTTAAACAGAAATTTACCACTCTTTCAGTTTTTTTAACGGGCGGAGATGCAAAGAAATTGGGTATGTCGGAAGAAAGTTGTATCTTTGCAGCCGATTATCTAGTCCCATATGGACTTAACCTGATTCTGAACTACAACAAATGATTCAAATAAGGAGATTTCTCACCATAGCCATTGTTATGCTGACAACCAGTATTGCATGGGCTCAGAGCAATGGCAGCAATTCTTCGTACTCACGTTTTGGGTTGGGTACGATGAACGACCAATCACAAGGTTGGAATCGTGGTATGGCAGGCACTGCACAGGGATTGCGTGATGGAGGCCGTCTGAACATGCTAAACCCCGCATCATATGCTGCTATAGACTCGTTGGCATTTCTATTTGATGTCGGTATGGGCATACAACAAGTGCATATGAAAGGTAATGGCACGACTGTTAATGCAGTCAATGCATCTTTAGAATATGTAAATGCCGGTTTCCGTTTGCATCGTGGTATTGGAATGAGCATCGGCTTTGTACCCTATTCCACTATTGGATACAACTTTTCCAATACTAAACAAGTAGGATATTCATACACATCGGCACAAGCAATTACTTCAGAAACCACATATTACGGCAATGGAGGCCTGCACGAGATGTATTTGGGTGTTGGATGGAATCCGTTTGCCAACCTCAGCATTGGTACAAATATCGGCTATGTATGGGGAACATACAGCCACAGTCTTGCACAAACATTCCTTGAAGGCGGAAGCGTTAGTTCTAATTTTAATGCACAAAACGAGGTTTGGAACAGTGATATCAAAACATATAAGCTAGATTTTGGCGTACAGTATCCAATAGTGCTGAACAAAAGCAATAAACTGACATTAGGAGCCTCAACAAGCATAGGACATACTATCGGCAGCAAAGTAACAATGATACGCTATACCAGTATGGGCGACACATTGGAGAGTCAGGCAAAGAAAGCTTTTGATATGCCATATACTGTTAGTGCCGGTGCTGCATGGCAGCATAAAGAGAAGGTAACCATTGCCGCAGATTATTCGATGGAGCATTGGAAAAACTGCAAGGTACCCGTATCATTAACCACACCAACATCCAGCAGCATTTTAATTGCAACTGACCAATACAGCAACCGCCACCGTGTAGCATTGGGAGCAGAATATATGCAGAACCCTATCGGACGCCGTTATGGGCAATTGATAAGATACCGTCTGGGAGCTTCTTATACAACACCATACGTAAAAGTAAACGGGGCGGATGGTCCACGTGAATATAGTGTCACCGCTGGCGTTGCACTACCACTGACAACACGCACACATTCCCTTATCAATGTGACAGCACAATGGCTTCGTCGTGCGCCTGCCGCCAAAGGTCTTATCAGCGAGAACTACCTCATGCTGCACCTTGGCGTGACCTTCAACGAATCGTGGTTCATGAAGTGGCGATTCCAATAAAATGAGAGAAGAAAGTACATACGGAGATCGAGGAGTGGGAAGTCTTAGATGGCTTTCCCTTTTTCTCATTATCTCATTATCTCAATTTCTCATTTTATCATGTGAGGATGAACGTGACAATACGGCAGCAGCGATAGGAGAAAACGACTCAACCGCATTCATGCGTTCGCGAGGCATAAGTTCACTCATCTCGGACTCAGGAATATTGCGTTACAAGCTTGTAGCCGAGGAGTGGGACATATACACCCATACAAACCCGCCAACGTGGAAATTCATGAAAGGAATGCTAATGGAACGCTTTGATGAATCATTCCATATCGACCTGCACGTACAGGCAGATACGGCATACCTTCACGAGCAGCGAACATGGGAATTGCGCGGACGAGTTGTAATCCGAAATATTGAGGGCACTCTGTTCCGTACAGAGGAACTCTTCTGGGATATGAACCAGCATGAGATGTGGAGTACAAAATACATGCGTATCAAGACCACCGACCAAGAGCTTGAAGGTACAGATTTCCGTTCCAACGAGCAAATGACCGACTACTATGTATCGAACTCCGTTGGAGCATTTCCTGTTAGTGATGTTGATGGCAACAAGAACGAAGAAGCACCCAAAGATACGGCTGCTGCAGTAGCTGCCACTGAGGCTGCAAATGACAAGCCACAACGTGCTATGCCTTCGGCACAAAAGAAGTAAATAGGATTAAAGATTATTAAGGAATAAGAGTTAATAGTATAGATGTTGATTATAAGTTGCATAATAGTACTTATCTGTTCGGCTTTCTTCTCAGGTATGGAGATAGCCTTTGTATCATCAAGCAAACTACGCATTGAGATGGATAAAGCCTCAAATGAAGGTCTTACCTCTCGCATTCTTGGTGTATTCTATGCCCATCCCAACAATTTCATATCCACACTACTTGTTGGCAACAACATAGCATTGGTTGTATATGGCATATTGATGGCTCGCATTATCGACATCTACATACTGATTCCTATGGGATTAGTGGACTACGAGACTTTGCGTCTGATAATGCAGACTTTAATCAGCACGTGCATAGTGTTGGTTACTGGTGAATTTCTTCCAAAGACAATATTTCACCTGAATCCTAACGGTATGATGAATGCCTTTGCCATTCCGGCATACCTATTTTATATTGTGCTCTACCCCATCAGCAAGTTCACCAGTG
>Ga0247611_10002213_pt1 | contig 32241 bp, 49 predicted proteins | sample 177DNAGHGhighgp2_FD_192422 | JGI IMG/M metagenome (GOLD analysis project Ga0247611, IMG submission 192422) | Sheep rumen microbial communities from Palmerston North, Manawatu-Wanganui, New Zealand - 1770 DNA GHGhigh gp2 | ecosystem: Host-associated > Mammals > Digestive system > Stomach > Rumen... | reverse complement strand
GGCGGTATTTCGTGAGGTGCATGCAAGGCGTAGGCGCGAAGTCAAACGCCCGAGGCACCTGGCGCATAGAGCCAAGAGCCTACCCAGGAGGGGCAGCAAAGAAGTGGTGCGACGGAGCCGACCTGCTGATGGAAGCCGCCAAAAGACTACGAGGAGGAGCCGAAACGCTTGTGCAGATCGAGCACACCGACGCCATCGACCTTATAGAGAGATTCAACAGCCGGGACGTGCTCATGTATCTTGACCCGCCGTATCTCCGGAGTACCAGGAGGAGCGGCGCCCTGTACACCCACGAAATGACCGAGGAAGGCCAACACCAACTTGTGCAAACAATCAACCGCAGCAAGGCCAAGATTATCATATCCGGCTACGATAACGACCTGTACAACGAAGCCCTTGGAGGCTGGCACAAGGACAGCATTACCGTTACGACGACCAGCACAGCTGCGGCGACGGAAACGATATGGATGAATTACACACCGCCATTTGAGCAGTACAGCATCTTCGGGGCGGCAGAACCGACAAAGGAGGAGACATGAATCTCAACAAGACAAAAATAGAGTGGTGCACCCACACATGGAACCCGGTAACCGGCTGCTATCACGGCTGCGACTTTTGCTATGCCAGAAGATTTGCGGACCGATTCAAGCCCCACGGTATCGAGCGCCCCATGAATCCCGAGGCGATCCTGACCACGAAGGACTACGGAACCGGCCAGATAATTCACAGTCTTTCGCAGCCCGTGAAGATCTCCGACGGCACCGGCGGACCGGGCCGCGATTGCAAGTACCCCCACGGATTTGAGCCGACGATCCACAGATACAGGATGGACCACCCGCAGCAGCACACCACACCGGCCACAATTTTTGTGTGCAGCATGGCGGACCTTTTCGGGGAGTGGATCCCCGACGAATGGATAGAGGAGGTTTTCGAGGCTTGCCGAAAAGCCCCGCAGCACATCTACATGTTTCTCACGAAGAACCCGCGCCGCTACATTGAGCTTGCCTGCGCCGGCAAACTGCCGAAAGAAGAAAACTTTTGGTATGGCAGCACGGCCACGGACCCGCAAAAGCCCATATTCTTCGCAGAGGGGTACAACACCTTTGTGAGCTATGAGCCGGTTTTGAAGGACTTCGGAACCCCGGACGACATCAAGACCAGCGCTGTGCGGTCAACGGATTGGGCGATCATCGGCGCGGAGACTGGCAGCAGGAAAAACAAGGTTGTCCCCAAGAGAGAATGGGTAGAAGGGATCGTTAATTCATATCACGCGGCAGGAAAGCCGGTGTTTATGAAAGACAGCATGATACCCATTTGGGGCGAGGACATCCCGAGAGAGCGCCCGGCAGCAATGGAGGGCCACGGGAATGGATGAATGGCAGAAGATTTCCGTAGAGACGAAACAGGACCGGGAAGCCCTTCTCCTCATTCTTGCCAAGAACGGGTACACAGTACGCCAGACGCGCACCAAGAGCAGCAAAGGCACCAGCTATAACTACTTTGTGGAATACCGAAAAGAAGGAGGATCGGCTTGAAAAAACGGAATTGCAGAATGACCGACCAGGAGCGCGAGCGGCACGAACGTGCCACGAAGATTCGCAAGATGACAGACGACCAGATATGCGACCTGCTGGACGAACTGAACGACCGGCCGGCGAAGACAATCGAAAACCTCCTGTATTATTGCGGGCTTCGAGACCAAGAAACCGGCCTCCGCATCAGCGATGCCACCATACGAAAGGTCAGGCAGATCGCATTTGACTGCGGATTTCTCACGCAGTAATGGCCAGCGGCATCATTATTGGAACCTGCCCTGAGTGTGGGGAGATTATTTGGGAAGATCAATGGGCTATAGCAATCGACGACGGCATTTCCTTTGAGATCACCCACGACGGGAAATGCGCCCGGGACCGATTCAGACGGCACTACGGAATGTCAGAAAGGCAATTTCAGAGAGCAGCAGGAATACCCGGCATCGAAAAGGACCTTCTCGCCCTCTCTGCTGCTTTTCAGCACGATTTGGAAGAGCTCGAGGGCAGATATATGGCCGAGGTTAAAAAACTCTCAAATCGGCTGCAATGTATCAAATCCGATAAAGTTTCTTGTGAAACAACAAACAACAAGCAAAAGAAGTGAGGAAACAAAATGGCCAACAAGACGAAACCGACGCAGAACAGGCGGGCCATGGGGTATCTGAACCGTGCCAGGGGCGAAGCCTTTGAGGAGCAGATTAAGACGGCCTGTGAGTATTACCGCTACGTCAATGCGGCGGACATAGAAAAGACACCCGAGCCGATGAAGGTTTTGGAGCCGATTGGAAAAGGCCGGTATGTGTGCTGCTTCGAGAAGAAGGCGCAGCCGGATTTCCGCGGCACCTTGAAGGGCGGCAGGGCGATCATGTTCGACGCGAAGTACACCTCCACCGGGGAAATGCACCAAAGGGAGATTACCGAGGAGCAGGCTAAAAAGCTCACCGCAAACCAGGCCCTCGGCGGGATCAGCTTTGTGCTCGTCAGCTTCGGCCCGAGAGAAGGCGTGTACAGAATCCCATGGAAAGCCTGGCAGCAGATGAAGGACGGGCTTGGACGCGCTTATTTTAGGCCGGCAGAGGCAACCGACTACAAGATCCAGATTGGACGCACCGGGGCGCTGATGTTCCTGGACGGATTGGAGGAGCAGGGATGAAGGGAGAAACGTGGTACAGAAAGGCGCTGGAAAGCAGAGCTGAACGAATGAAGGAGATCGTTATGGCAGAGATCAAGAAGGACCTTCACATTGAATCGCCGTCTGCGCCGGCGGCCTCCACGCTGGACACATCTAAGATATGCCTTCACGCCAAAAGAACCGAATACGCCTTGAATATCCTCGGGTCCCTCTGGACACTCAAAGAGGTGAAGAAAGAAAACGACCCGGGCCTTGACGATTGCGACGGCTACACTGACAGGAGCACCAGGACGATTGTCGTCCGCGGCGAGAAAGACGGAGAACCCCACGAGCTTGAAAACTACGAGGTCTATTTGAAGGCCATAAAGCGCCACGAGATCATACACGCTTTTCTTTACGAGAGCGGCCTGGCAGCAGACTACGAGCACCAGCGTTGGGGCCACAACGAAACATCGGTTGACTGGCTTGCGATCCAGTTTCCGAAAATGATCGAAGTTTTCAAGGCGGCGGATGCGATATGACTAACCGGGACTTGCTGGACAGGAGCAACAACGCGCAGTTTGCTCGCTTCCTTGTCCGGTACACGAATTGCCTGGTGTGCGTGGTCCGCGACAGATGCCCGCGCCACCCGGACAACGCTCGCAGCGCCAAGGACAAAGGCCAAAACGACGGATTGGTATGCGCCGACCGCATTGAGAGGTGGTTGGGCGAGGAATACACAGGAGGGAAAAAGACATGACTGCAGAAGCACAGAAGGCCCAGGTAAAATTGCTCGAAGCCTTCCCGGGAGGCACTTTGCACGGTAGCGGGGAGCAGATCGAATTTTGCAGCCCCGGAAACAGCGGTGTATCTTTCATCCTCTCAAACTGCGAGACGGAGAAGGACGTTAAGTGCAAGGTGCTGGAATGGTTTTCCCGGGCAGCCTATAAGACGGCTCCCTGGCATTCAGCAAAGAAGAACCGCGAATACAACCGGAGAATGCTGGCCGGCATAAACGCCTTCCTCGGGACCAGCTTCACGGAGCAGGACATAGAGACGATCTACACCTACTTCGGGAACGCGATCAAGAGCCGGGACACAGAGGAATTTATAGACGGTGGGTATGATATGCGATTCTTCGAGAAGTACAGGAGGGCCGAACAGTGACAAAGAGAGAGAGAAAGGCCGCCCGGAAACAGAAGATCCTCGAGAACAAGATGATCGAGGCGGCCGAAAAGCTCGGATGGAGCATAACCATCGACCGGAATGACGGCGCTTGGGAATTTAGCCAGGGCAGCCCCGACGGAGAGGATTTCAGCTTCACCGCCGGAGGCGCAGACCTTGAATCCGTCATTGAGGACGTGAAGGACTACGCCTGCCACTTCGATATTGACGAACACATCGAAATGTGGATAGACGCCCGCCGGAACGGCGTGGCCGGCGTCCCTTCCACCCGGGAACTTGTCACAGACGCGGAGGCCATCGACAAGATGCTGCAGGAGCTGGCCATTGCCCTGCAAGAATTGGAGGCGGCATGAACCGGTACGAGAAGATATACCGCAAGGCCAACGAAAAACGCCATACGAGTTGGGTAGATACAGCGGTTGCGCTCCTCGCTTCCGACATCGAGGAGGCGACCGGGGAACCGGCGCAAGTAAGCGGGCCTTTTGGCCTGCGGGCGGAGGTCCATATCTCCACGAAGCGCAAGAGCATCTGTATCACCCCGGAATTTCCTGACGGCGGCGGCCTGGACCTCTACTACGACACGGGGGAAACGGCGCCCAGATTTGGCCCCGGGACGCTTGGAGACTTCAACGGCCTCAACAATATGAGGAAACCCCTCCCGGAAACCATCGAGGAGATCGTAAAGGTCATGCACGAAACGGAGGATTTTTGATGGAAGAGGCCGCGAAAGAAGCTCAGCGCCAGTACAAGCGCGAGTGGAGAGCACGAAACCCGGACAAAGTAAGACAGTATAACGCCAGGTATTGGGAACGAAAAGCCGCAGAGAAAGGAGAAACGCCGATGGAAAAGATCGCCCACATAAAGGAGCACCTCGGAAAGCACTACCCCCTGGCCGACTTCGACATCAAGGCGGAGGGCACGAACCTCACCATGATTTCCAAGATGGCCATTGAGTTTGCGGACCTGCAGGACAGGAAGATCGTAGAAGCTATCCGGGCGCAGGCCGCCAAGGAAGGCGTCACGGACCTTTATATTCTGGACGACGGCGCCATAATCGGCGCTCTCAAAAAGGCGGTGCCGATGGAGATCCAGGCCAGAGATATACATGTGGATGAATACTACTGCCCGGCCTGCGGCGCAGAAAACAACTGCGACCAGGGCAAGGTACAGGACGACTACTGCCCCCGCTGCGGGCAGCGGATTTACCAGAAATTGAAGGAGGAGTTTTGACCATGAACAAAGCTGTTTGGCAGCAGGGAATCCCAGGAATAAAGTGGGGAATCTGGAACCAGGGCCGCAAGGAATTTCAGTTCGGCATCGAGGAGGAGACGCCAATGCTGGCACACGCGAGGCTGTGCCAGATCATCGGGGAAGACGCCGGCCGGCGCCGGTTTGATGTGCGGCAGCTTCCCAAAAGGCCACGCGGCCACGGAATCAGCGACGGCGAATGGACCAGCGCAGAAAGGAAGCCGGACCCCTATGAAACGGTCGATCTTGCGATCCTGGGCGCGAACGGCTTCGGGGAACCCACGTATTACACGACGATTGGGTGCTTCGAGCAAGGCGAATGGAAAGCCTACACCGGGCCGATTCTTTCCTCCGAGGTTGTCACGCACTGGAAACCCCGGCCTGAGCCGCCGGCCATCCAGATCAGCAGCCGGAAATGAGAAAAGGAGCGTGAAGATTAAGAAATGATACCCATGCTTTTCAACACCGAAATGTCCGACGCCATCCAGGGCGGCAGGAAGATAGAGACCCGCCGGCTGATAAAAGGAGCACTCACCCATTGGCCATTCGAGGACCTGGGAGAGAATTGCGTCATGGTCCGCACAGACAAGAACGGAGTGGAGCACGAGAAGGACGTACCCGGCCTTTGGGCCACGTTCGAGGATAGCGAAGGCCCGGTCGAGTTTCCCATGTTCAAAGCCCCGTGCAAAATCGGAGACGCGATATGGGTCCGAGAAACCTGGGCGACCACGCCGGACGGCCACAGCTACCTGTACCGGGCGAACATGACCGAGGAGGCGAAGCAGGTAAAAAAATGGCGGCCATCCATCCACATGCCCTACGAGGCTGCCCGGCTTTTCCTCAGAGTAAAAAGTGTCCGAGTAGAGCACCTGCAGGACATCACGGAGGCCGGCGCCATCCGGGAGGGCCTTTATAAGAATTGGAGAGACGCCACAGGAGACCGCGCCCCGAATGCGAGAACGGCATTTGCCTGGCTTTGGGACACCACGATAAAGCCGGCAGACCGAAATATCTGCGCATGGGGCGCAAATCCGTGGGTGTGGGTGTTTCGCTTTAAGAGGATCACCAGAAATGAGGCAGAGCGCCTTGGATGAAGAACTCGAAACGCTCATGAAGGACGCGGAACGCTGCTGGCAGACCTTGGAGAGCTTCAAAGAGACAGCGGAGCAGCACGATTTTCTTAAGCTTTTCAAGACGGATTATTTCGTGGTGCCTGCCTACAAAGACCTCAAAGAGCACCCCGACAAGGAACACGCCCGTATTTTCATCCGCGGCCTTACAAAACACCTCAAAGAGGTTTACGGCTTGACCGTAGAGGGATTGGAGGCGCAGGTATGAACGATGTAGAAAGAGCAATATTTGAGGAGGCTATCATAGCTTGCGGCAGCGAGCACCAGCAAAAGAAGCTCCTCGAAGAAATGGCGGAGCTGCAAAAGGAGATTTGCAAGCATTGGGACGGGGCGCCGAATCTCGCACAGATAGCGGACGAAATGGCCGATGTGGAAATAATGCTCGATCAAATGAAGCTCATTTTCCACAACAGCGGCCTCGTGCACCAGCGCAGGGAGTACAAGGTCGAGCGCCTGCTTGACCGGATCACGAAAGGAGTGGAGGGCCGGAAATGACGCCGCAGGATAAAGAGATCCAGGAGTTGCGCAGGAAAAACCAGCAGCTCGAAAAGCAGCACCAGCTTGACCAGGCAGAAATCGTAAATCTCCGCAGGAGATACGAGGTGCGATGCCGCCGGCTGAAAGCCGACGTTTACGACCAGGCTGTTACGAAGGCAACGAAAGCCCGCGAAAATCAATATACAGACGACACCCTCCGAAGAACGAAGAAAGAGACCCTTATTGAGTACATCCGCCTTTTGGAGCGCAACTACGATACGGCGGTGCAATTCAACGAGAGGCAGGCCCGGAATGTTGAAATTCTTTTGACGGAGCTGAGAACGAAGCCGCTGGACGAAGCTATGGCAGCTTATGAGAAGGCCGTCACGGGGCTGGACCGGCGGGAGGACCTGGTATGACCGGGCCGGAAATGAAGAAAGCCCTTTTGGGAAAGACGCCGGTGGAATGCCGAGGCATAGAATACGCCCGCCTCGAAGCGATCATTTATAGGGCGGGAGATCAGGACATAGTTGTGTCTGGCGCAATGCTCGACAAAAGCGGGAGGAGCATCACGATTGCAAAGGCGGCAGACATCAAGAGCATAGAGAGGAGCGCTGTATGAAATACAAGTTTTTGGGATGGGCCTGCCTGCTCATTCTCATGGCGGCAGCCTTGGAAGTTTACGGATGGATTTTCGGCCCGCACTACAACGAACGGACCTGGCATTTCCGGGTGATGAAGTACGTTTTCTTCGCCCTTCTCGCCGGCACGGCCGCGCTGCTCATTACCTTGGCTTTTTATTTCTTTCTGAAATGAGGAGGAGATCATGAGGGAAATAATTTTTAGGGGGCAGACCCGCAGAAAGGGCGAGAAGGTCAAGAACATTGCCGGAGAGCCGATGCCTTCAAGATGGGTGGAGGGCGGCATTTTCCAGGGAGCAGGCTGCTATTCGATCATCTACGGAACGGAGGAGGGCGAAAACCTTTCTACTGCGAATATCAACCGCCACGTCGTCTACGCAGACACCGTTGGCCAGTATACAGGCCTGCGCGACAAGAACGGGAAGCGCATTTTCGAGGGGGATTATTTGACACTTGCCGGGACAAGCAGACCGGGAATGCCGGGGATTGTTGTTTGGCACAGCCCTGCTTGCGCATTTGCCATTCAGCGCAAAGGTTATAGCTCAATCCAGCTTGATAAGGACGAATCAGGCAGATACGAAGTCGTTGGCAACCGCTGGGACGATCCCGAGCTGTTGCCGGAAAAGGAGGACCCGAGCGAATGAAGACCCACAACGAATACGAGAAGATTGCCGATAATCTCCACAAAGCTGCCAAGTTTCAGAGCTTCCCTTTCTTGCGGGAAGTTTGCGAGGACGGCGCCCGGGCCGTCCGGGAGCTGTCCAATTTCAGAGAGAAGGTTTCTGCAAAGGCGCAGGAATCAGGCACTACAGACCTTGACAGCATCAAAGGCCACTGGCTCGTGAACTTCATCTGCCCCGTGTGCGGAGAGCACAGCCGGCAACCGGCCAGGGAATGCCCGTTTTGCCACACCGTAATGATCGAAACGGAGGAACACAACAATGGGTAAAAAATACATAGACCTTGACGCCATTGTGAAGGACATCACGACCGGAAAGATTGAGATAACGGGAGATCCATACGCAAAGGCTTGCGTGGAGGCCTACCGAGACGTTATTCTCAAAAGGCTTTCCACAGAGCCGACAGTGGAGTTAACGCCGGTTACGGCCATATACGAGGCGGAAAAAGATTGGATCCCAAAAGACGGAGACGCTGCGGCTGCTTGGATGGGACATGTCACAGATTCCCTCCTGAGTGAACTTTTGGAGGCGGAGCGCGGCTATGTGACCGTTGACCAAATAGACGACCCGACGCGGCGGAAGACCAAGTATAGAGCATTCATCATTGTCGCGCAGCCGGAAAGCCCTTCCGTAAAGCCAGGAGAACGCCCATGAGCGCCGGCAGATGCACAGAGTGGCGCGGAGAACACGCCGCGGTGGTGGATAACCACGTCAATTACATCGACCTGCTGGCCCTTTATGAGGACCTGGTCTATTCCCCGGAAACCCTGGCCGCAATCATCAAGGAGTGGAAAGAGTGGGCCGACGCCAAGAACGAAGGCCGGCTCCACATCATCCCCAAGGGCGACGAAAAGCCCGCCACGATGGTATTCCTCGTCAAGGGCCACGCCATCTTGGGGCGCAGGGCGAGAGACGCGGCCGGCAATATCTACATCGACAAACCGGCCCATTTCGATTTCGACGACGAAGGCCCCGCCGTTGCCGTCGGCACGATCAACACCGCCACGATGGAGATCCAGGTAGACCCGGAGACCCCGAGCGCATACGGAGATTGGGAGCAGACAGCATATTTGACGAAGGTCCTGGAACTGCTCGCCCCGCGCCGGAAAGGGGACATTCCAGACTTAGAGGGCATCATAAAGAAGCAGGCCAGGAGCTACGGAACCCCGGAATGCCCGTTTTTCTCGGAGTGCGAGCAGCCCGAATGCGCAAACTGCATCGTTGACCGGTGGGTAGAAGAAACGAAGGAGGAAACACGATGAAGCTGGAAGGATTCAAGGAAGAAATACGGCACCTCTTTGAACAGGCGCTTCTCGCCCTGACCGACGAAGAATACGAGGAGCTTTCCGAGTACGCGCAGAAGGCCGCAGAGGGGCAGGTATTAAAATATACGGAAAAGCTGCCAGGTGGATCAAAGAAGGGAACGACTGCGAGAAATGCCCGTGCGCCTGGGAGGAGTGGGGGCCGGAAGACTGCGACGCAGGGTGCTACGCCGGCAGAGAGCTTTTCGACGAGACGTGCAGAATGCCGCTGCTTGTAAGAAAGTACCTATACCGCCGGGCGATGTTCTTCTTTGACCATGAGTACGACGGATTAGAGGAGTACATTGAAGAACGGGAGCAGTTGCAGCAGGCGGCAGAGAAGGCATTTTACGAGAGCCACGCAAACATATCCCTATGCTGGAAGGACTTAAGGGGCGCACTCAAAGAGTATAACCAGGACGCCGTCCGCCACGATATATGCTACGACATAATCTGCGCCATTGAGAAAGCGAAGGAAGAGAAAGCCCCGCGGACCATCAGCGAGGAGTGGAGGGTACTGCTAAAAAAGACGGCAGGCCGCGCCGCCTTCAAGATCAGATCAATTCTCACGGTATAGAGAGGAGACGCTAATGGGAATCAGCAAAAAGACCCGGGAGGAGGTCTACCAGAAGTACAACGGCCACTGCGCCTACTGCGGCCAAAAGATCGAGCTGCGGAATATGCAGGTGGACCACTTTGTCCCGCAGAACCAGGAATTTGCCATTATCGTTGGAGGCGTCGCAGGGATCGACAGCATCGACGACTTCCAGAACCTCATGCCCGCTTGCCGAATGTGCAACCACTACAAGAGGGCGCACAGCCTCAACACCTTCCGCCGGTATATAGAGGAAATCCCCAAGAAGCTGCGAAATGATTACATTTACAAGATCGGCGTTGTTTATGGGAACATCATCGAGAACGAAAAGCCCATAAAATTCTATTTTGAGCAGGTGGAGGAGAGGACGTGCTACACCTGCCGATTTGGAGGAGAGGAAGACGAAGAATTTGGAACCGCCCTCGTGGGTCATTGTTGGCTCCATAACGGCGAGGCGGACTTCGAGCAGCCGGACAAGAACGCAGGATGCGACGAGTGGGAAGACGGAGGCCCAGAAAAAAAGACATGATCAAAATTAAGAAAACCAACACCTATATTGAACACGAGATCATAGTTGACGGTGTTGTTATTGGGTCAGCAGAGATTGAGCCGAACGAAAAGGAGCTGTCGCGGCTCGTGATCTTTGAGCCATACCAGAACCGCGGCTATGGAACCCAGGCCGTCAAGGAGCTTATTTCCACCTACGGGGTACGAACGCTTTGGGTCAGGTCAGACAATGAAAGGGCGATCCACGTCTACGAAAAATGTGGATTCGTGAAATCCAGGGAAACGATGTTTGAAATGGAAATCCCCGAAGAGGCGCCGATCATCACGAAGGCCTCGCCGGCGAGCAGCGGCATACACGAGAGGAGGGACCCCGATGCGTAGAATCATTTGCATCATCCTTTGGCACCTCGGATTGAGGGGCGCAGCCTATAAAGTCAGCCCGGCCGTGGCCATGTACCTCTACGGGAAAGAGATCCAGGAGGAACTGGACGGCTGGCGGATGGCGTGGAAGGTAAAAGAAATGCAGTGGAGGACAGGCCGATGAAGACCTATAAGCTCACGGAGGAGGAATTGGAGGCGGCGATCACCAAGGCGGTGAATACCGCCATCAACGCGGGCCGGCGGGACCAGGAGCGCCGGACCCGGGACGCCTACAAGGCGACGGAAAAGAGGCTTTATGCGCTTCCCACCCTGAGAGAGAAGCAGAAGGACGACCTGGAACGCCTGGAGGAGCTGCAGAAATACGGCCCCCGCCAAAAGAGCAAGGACGTAGTTATATACCACGCCAACAGCGGCAGCCGGCTTGACCCGGCGGAGGTGCTGGAAGCCCTTTTGGCAGACCTCGAACAGACCATAGAGGCGGACCGGCGCGAGATCGAGAGCATGGAGAAGGCCCTGCAGATCGTGGCCGAGGAAGATTTTTACCCCGTCATAGAGGGCCGATACCTTCAAGGCAAGAGCGACAGCCAGATCGCCAAGGAAATCTCGTGCGACCCCGCAACGGTTTGGAGGAGCAGGAAGCGGCTCGTACAGAAGATGGCCATACGCCTGTACGGAGTGGAGGCCATTTAAGTCGCGCAAACAGGCCGTGCAAAAAAGCTGCAATTTACACGCAAGGAAAATTGTGCTACTATCTTACCCGGATAAATGCGCCAAAGAGAACCGGCGGACCTTTGAAAGACAAGGCCCGCCGGTTTTTCTTTTTTGAGCCAAAGAAGGAGGACGGCATGAGAGAGCTTATTATGCGCCGCATGAGGCTGGAAGACCTTCACCCGGCCCCATGGAACCCGAGGAAGCCCCTCGACCCGAGCACCCCGATGTGGGAGCACTTGAAGGACAGCATTGAGGACTACACCATTGTGGAGCCGATAGTTTGGAACGAACGGACCGGCCACATCGTAGGCGGCCACCGCCGGTACGACATCCTTTTGGCCAAGGGCGAGGAGGAGACCGACGTTTCCGTCGTGGATCTGGACGAACACGACGAAATGGTACTCGGCATTCTGCTGAACAAAGCAAAAGGCCGTTGGGATCCCGAGAAGCTTGTCCCACTTTTGGAGGAGCTGAAAGCCGCCGGCGTGATGGAGAAGGCCGGCTTTGAGGAGTGGGAGCTGGAAGCCTTGAAGACGACCTACGACCACATCAGCGATCTTTTGGAGGATGATTTTGCGGAGAGGGAGCACGAGCTTACGAGCTTCACGATTACCTTTACCCTCCCCGAATCATTTCGGGAAGCCTGGGAGCGGTACGAGGAGACCCACCCGGACGCCAAGACAGAAATCACAGCCGCGGTAGTAAACAAGGCGAGAGGAGTGGTCTGATATGTACAAGCCGATCAGGATAGAGAAGAAGCACATAGCGGACCTGGAACGGGCAACATATAACCCCCGTGTGGACCTGCAGCCCGGGGACGAAGATTTCGAGGCCATCAACGGCAGCCTGGAACGCTTCGGCATGGTTGAGCCCGTCGTGTGGAATGAAAGGACGAACCGCGTCGTCGGCGGGCATCAGCGCTTGACCTCCGAGGAGTACCGCGGAGAGACAGAGGTTTACGTTTCGGTAGTGAACCTTGACGAGATCAACGAAAAGCGGCTGAATATCGCCCTCAATAAGTTGGGGAGCGATTGGGACGAAGAAAAGCTTACCGAGATTTTGGGGATGCTCGGGGAGGACGCGAGCAACACGGGATTTACCGAGGCGGAGCTTGAAGCCCTGCTCGGGCAGCCGCAGGTGGACGAAGAATTTCTCGACCAGGAGCTGGCGGACGTTCCGCAGACCTTCAACATCAGCCTGAAATTCACTGAGGAAGAGAAGGGCGACGTGCGCGATTACATCCGCGAGGAAGGGAAAGAGGCCCTGGTTGACTTCATCATGCAGACGGTAAAGGAGGCGCTGTAATGGCTTGCAGATGCGGGAGCCAAATCGTGCTCTGCAATTTGCCGATCAGATTTGACACCTACGTGGGATGTTCCCACGGGTGCCGGTACTGCTTTGTGCAGAAAAAGGCAGATATAAACCACATCAAGAGAGACGAAACGGCGCAGGCCCTCCGGGACTTCATAGAGGGAAAGCGCACCCAGGAAACGGCGTGGTGTGACTGGAACATCCCGATTCACTGGGGCGGCATGAGCGATCCTTTCCAGCCGGCAGAAAAGAAGCACGGGTACAGCCTGGAATGCCTCAAAGTATTCGCAGAGACCCAATACCCCTTTGTAGTCAGCACGAAGGGAAGGCTTATAGCCGACGACGAATACCTGGGCTGGCTGGCGAAATGCAACTGCGTCGTGCAGATCAGTATGGTATGCAGCAAGTACGACCGCCTGGAGCGCGGCGCCCCGCCCTACGAGGAGAGACTTGCCGTGCTCAAAAAAGTCTCCCCCAGGGTCAAACGCACGATTGTGAGAGCGCAGCCATATATGCCGGAGGTCTACAAGGACGTGATGGCAAACATCCCGAGAGTGGCGGAAGCAGGCGCCCACGGCATTGTGTTCGAGGGGATGAAATTCTACAAGGGCAAGCCCGGGATGGTCAGAGTGGGAGGAGACAACTGCTACCCCCTGCCGATCCTGGAAAGGCAGTTTAGGGAGCTGAAAGAGGAGTGCCACCGAAACGGCCTGAAATTCTACAGCGGCGAAAACAGGCTCCGCGCCATGGGCGACAGTATGACGTGCTGCGGCTGCGACGGCCTGGAAGGATTCAAGCCGAACGAATACAACATTTGCATGATCGTCAACGGCAAGAACCCGCAGCCGACGGAGAAGATGAAAGAGATCGGAACCGGCTGGCCATTCAGAACCCTTTACCAGAGCGCCGGCAGCGGTCAGAAGCTCAGAAAGCAGAGCCTTTACGGCCTCATGAATGAGGAGCTGGCCAAGAAGCCGGAATACTACAGGCAGGTGTTCGGCCTTGATAAGTGATATTTTATCTCTCTCGCGGCCTCTCTTACTGCGGAAGGGCCTCCACCGATCAAGGGTAGGCACCTATACCCCCCAAGGGCAAAATGCCCCTCTGACGTTCTCTTGCTGTTTCGGCAAGATGGCGGAATAGATCACGAGGAGGGAGGAAGATGCCGAGTAAGACAGAACGCGCATGGGAACGGCAGCCGAACGAATCAGCGCAGGCTTATGAGGCATTTTCCATCTATCTTAACCAGGGTGCAGACCGGTCCCAAAGGGAAGTTGCCAAGCAGTTGGACAAGAGTTTGACGCTTATCTCCCGTTGGGCGAGCAAATACGAATGGGTCGAACGATGCCGCCGGTACGACAATCACCTTGCGGAGGAGGCCCGAAAAAAGGCCGTCAAGGACATTCAGGCAATGAACAAGCGGCATATAACCGCGGCGATCAATCTGATGTCTGTTGCTACGACGGCGCTGCTGAATATGAAGCCCGAGGACCTGGACCCGAAAGATGTTATACGCTTCATGGACAGGGCGGCAGCCATGGAGAAAGCCGCCCGGTTTAGCGAGCTGGAAGTTGTTACCAGCGACGAAAAGAAGCAGGAGGAGAACAACGCTCCGCCGACGCTTGCGGACGTTATCCAGGCGGCCTACGAGAAGCGGAAAGGCGGTGGCGGTTAATGCTCCTTACACCCGAGGCCATAGAATACTACGCCGGCCACCCTTGCGAATACGTGAACGACGTTATTGGAGTGGAGCCGGACGGACACCAGGCTGAAATACTCACCAGCCTCGCAGCCAACAAAATGACGACGGTACGCAGCGGCCACGGCATAGGGAAAAGCGCTGTTGAAGCCTGGGCGATTATTTGGTTTATCACGACGCGCCCATTTCCGAAAATCCCATGCACAGCACCGACACAGCACCAGCTTTTTGATATTTTGTGGGCGGAGGTTGCCAAGTGGATCAGGCACCAGCCCGCATTGAACGAAGCCCTGGAATGGACAAAGGAAAAAGTCTACATGAAGGGCTACCCGGAAGAATGGTTTGCAGTCGCCCGAACCGCGAGCAACCCGGACGCGCTGCAAGGCTTTCACGCTGACGAGATACTTTACATCATCGACGAGGCGAGCGGCGTGGCCGACAAGACTTTCGAGCCGGTCCTGGGCGCCCTTTCGACCGACAACGCCAAATTGCTTATGTGCGGGAACCCGACCAGGCTGTCGGGCTTTTTTCACGCCTCGCACACGAAGAACCGGGCGAGCTACAGCGCGATACACGTTGACGGCCGGCAGAGCAGCCGCGTTTCCGGGGACTTTGTAAAAACGATCATAACCATGTACGGGGAGGATAGCAACGTATTCCGCGTCCGCGTGGCCGGGGAATTTCCCACCCAGGAGGACGACGTTTTTATCTCCCTGCCCCTTGTTGAGCAGAGCTGCATGAACGACCTGCCAGCAGACCGGCGGATAGAGCGCATTTCCCTGGGCGTGGACGTGGCGCGTTTCGGAGACGACGAAACGGTTATAGCCCGAAACGTCAGCGGAGACATTGACCTGCCGATCATACGCAGCGGGCAGAACCTCATGGCCACCGTTGGCCAGATCATCAGCCTGTACAGGCAAGCCATAGAGGATTACCCCGCCTACGCCGGCCCCATCACCGTGACCATAGACGACACGGGCCTGGGCGGAGGCGTCACGGACCGCCTCGAAGAGGTCAAGGCGGAGGAGCATTTGAGCCGGCTTGAAATCGTACCGATCACCGCGAACGGGAAGGCCCCGGACGACGGAGAGGAGCGATACGAGAACATCACCGCTTACATGTGGGCGACGGCCAAGATGCTGATGAAGGAAGGAGCCATACACCTTGCGGACGACGCAGAACTCGTGGCGCAGTTTTCAGTACGAAAGTACCGTATGACTTCCCGGGGAAAGATCACGCTCGAGAGCAAGGACGAAATGAAGAAACGGGATATAAAGTCTCCCGACCGCGCCGACGCCGTAGTGCTGTGCCTACACCAGCAGACGAAGCTTTACCAGGAGTTTGTGCGGAAGGCCGCGGAAATGATCGTCCCCGTCTCCGCCGTGGCCGCGGTACACGTCGAGAGAGTTATTATCGGGATCAGCGTCACGGAGGGCTACAAAGGCGTCGCTTTCGTGGCCACCGCGATTTTGTCAGACAACGCCCGCGCTATCGTCCTCGCGTCCACCTACATCAAGGACGCAGATCCAGACGCAGCGGGCAAGGCGTTTAAGGATTTCGCCTCGAAAATCTTATACAGGTACGACCACCTTGATTACGCCTACATAGACCCGGAGGAAACGACGATGCTGCGGGGAATCCGGGCTTCCGTTGACCAGGCGGGGATTCCGATTTCACTGCGCAAGGCGGCAGATATGCCGGTTACGGACAGGGTGCAACTCACAAATACGCTGCTTTCACAAGGGCGGCTGTCTCTCACAGAGGACAGCGAAAGCCTCGCCGCGGCCTTCTCGCAGGCAACAGCAGCGGAGAAGCGGCAGGCCAATGGCAAAGGCCGGAACCGAAACGAAACGGCACTGAGGGCCTTTGAGCACACCATTGAGCGAGAAAGCAATCGCTTCATAAAGCGAGGAGGTTAAGGATGGCATTTGACACAATCAAAGCATTTGCAAGGAGGTTTAGAGGCATGAGCAAGAACCTTCTGCACGAGGTCCCCGAGATTGCAAAAACCGAGAGCACAGAAGCGGTGCGGATGATGGAATCTATCGACCTCTGGCAGAACATGCACCGAGGAGCGCCCCCGTGGATCAAAGACGACGACCCGAGCCTTGAAATTCCGTCGCAGATTGCGGCGGAGGTTGCTGGCAGCGTCACGGTCGAAATGGACGTGAAGATCGAAGGCAGCACCATGGCGAACTTTATCGCGGAGACCTTCAAACCGGTTTTGAAGGACGCCCAGGACACGATTGAGAACGTGTGCGCCGGCGGCGGCTACGTTTTGAAGCCTTGCCCGGCTGGCGAGAAGATCACCGTGGAAATGGTGAAGCCGGACGCCTTTTGGCCGACCGCCTACACCAATGACAGGAAGATCACCGGGGCATATTTCATTTACCGATATTTTCAGGGCCGGAAGGTCTACACCCGGCTCGAAAAGCATGAGCTTTTGGGCGACAGTTACGTTATCACCAACACCTGCTATATGTCATCTTCGGCGGACACCCTGGGCCGGTCTTGCCCCTTGACGGAGGTGGACCGTTGGGCGGACATTCAGGAGAAGGTTGAGATACAGGACCTTGACACCCCGCTTTTCGCCTACATCAGGATGCCGCTGGCCAACACCATCGACCCGGAAAGCCCCCTGGGAGTGTCCATTTACCACAAGGCGGTAAAGACCATCAGAGACGCGGACAAGCAGTACCAGAGCCTTTTGTGGGAGTACAAAGGCGGTGAGCTGGCCATTGATGTTTCTGAGGACGCTTTCAAGAAAAAAGGAGGCTACCCTGAGCTGCCGGAGGGGAAGGAGCGGCTTTACCGGACCAATGACCTCGACTCTGCGACCGCGAAGGAGACAGAGATTTTCAAAGCCTGGGCGCCGGAACTCCGAGACGACAATTACATGTCGGGCCTGAACAAAATTCTTGTGCAGATCGAAAACCAATGCCTCCTCTCCCGCGGCATCATCAGCGACCCGAACGAAGTGGAAAAGACCGCCACGGAGTACCGGATCATGAAGCAGCGTTACGCCAGGTTGGTCTACAAGATCCAGAGCTCCTACGAGGACGCGCTTCGGGACCTTGCCGCAGCCGTTGAAGCGCTGGCCCACCTTTACGGGCTTGCACCGGACGGCGAGTACAACATGACTTTCAAATGGGATGATAGCATTCTCGTCGATTCAGAGACGGAGCGCCTGCGCGACCTGCAGGAAGTCAGGGACGGCATCATGAAGAAGTGGGAGTACCGCATGAAGTGGTACGGAGAGGACGAAGCCACCGCCAAGATGATGGTGGAGAGCGGCAAGGACCTTTCCGACGACGAATTGCTCGCCTTCAACGATGCCAACCCCGCGGAAGAACCCGGCATAGCCGACGGGGCAACAGTCCAGGAATAAGGGGCGGTGATGCGGAGTGCTCCCACCGGAATATTTGGCCGGAGCCGCCGACGGTGTTGTGGAGATTTACGCGCAGGTTGAAACCGACATTGTTGCAGACATCACCCGCCGCATAATGAAGACCGGGGAGATCACGGAGACCGCCGCGTGGCAGATCGAGAGGGCGCAGGAGTTTGGATATTTCCAGCAGGACGTAGCGGACCGCCTCGCAGCTGCGACGAACAAGAGCCGCAGGGAGATAAACCGCATGATGAACGACGCGGCGAAAAAGTCTCTTGCTTTTGACGACGCGATTTACCGCAAGGCCGGACGCGCACCGCCGCCTATTGGGGTCTCCCCCGCCCTTCAAGCAACGTTACTGCAAGGCAGGGACACGACCATGGCCCTGCTTGGAAACTTCACCAAGACGGCAGGAACGGCCGCAACAGCAGCCTTTTCCACGATCATGGACAGAGCTTTTTTGCAGAACATGACCGGGGCTTTTGACATCAACAGCGTAATACGAAACGCCGTGCGGGAATTGGCCAGAAACGACGTGCTGATGATCGCGTACCCGAGTGGAGCAAAGACCACCATCGAGGCAGCCGTTCGCCGCGCAGTTTTGACCGGGACAAACCAGGCCGTGGCGAAGCTGCAGCTGCAAAGAGCAGCCGATATGCGGAGCGACCTCGTGGAAACCACCGCCCACGCCGGCGCACGGCCCACACACGCGGTTTGGCAAGGGCAGATTTACAGCTTGTCCGGGAAGACACGCGGCTACCAGAATTTCTACGACGCCACCGGCTACGGCAGCGGGGACGGCCTTTGCGGCTACAACTGCTACCACAACTTCTACCCTTATTTTGAGGGCATTTCGATGCCGAGCTTTGGCAGAGATCCATCGGCAGCAGCCGGCAGGAATAACGACCAGGATTACGAAAACGGGCAGAGGCAGAGAGCATACGAGAGGGCTGTGAGAGCAGCGAAGCGCGAGTGCGTGGTTTACAAGACCGCCATGGACGAAGCAACGAACGACACCGCCCGAGCGGAGTATGAGGACGCCTTCGCCCGCGCCTCCGTGAAGTTGAAACGCAGGGAGGCCCGGCTTGCTGATTGGGTGGAGAAAACCGACGGGAACCGCGAGAGAGAACGCGAGGCCGTCGCCGGCTTCGACCGCAGCGTGAGCAGCAAGGCGGTATGGGCCAACCGCAAAGCGCAGCGATAGAACCAAAAACCGGCCTTTTTGATAGCTCACCTCTCCAAAAGCCCAGGAACACCCAGGATAAAACCATATTTGAGCCTACGAGGAGGAGCACCATGGATTACATCAAGAAGTGCGAGGAGGCGAAGAAGCCCCTTTTGGAGCTGCTGGAAGACCGCGGCAAGGAACCCAGGAAGAACGGCAACCTTTCCTATGCGATCCAGTTTGCGATTCGCCGCATCGACGATATTGAGAAGTTTATAGCCAGGTTTGGCACAGATTGATGTTAAGAGCAGCCCCGAAAGGGAGCTGCTTTTTTCATACCACTGCCCTGGGGCATGGCATATAAACCGCCTTTATTTCTCTTGCCGGGAGAGACATAAACCCGGATAGCAGTTGTCGGAGTGAACCGACGTTTAAAAAAATCAGCGAAAAGGAGCAGAACATGGAATTTCTCAGATCTCTTTTCAATGGCCAGGACGGCCAGCCGGCAGCCCTTACTTTCGAGCAGTTTGTGGAGAAGCTGAACGCAGCGAAGGACGTGAAGCTCGTCAACCTTGCGGAAGGCGGCTACGTTTCGCTGGACAAATTCAAGGCAGAGGAGGCGAAAGCCGCTGGCCTGCAGGAGCAGCTTACCGCCGCAAATCAGCAGATCCAGACCTTTAAGGGAATGGATATTGACGGGATCAAGAAGGCGGCAGCCGATTGGGAAACGAAGTACAACACGGACACCCAGGCGCTGAATGAAAAGATCACCAAGATGCAGCTCGACCACCAGAAGGACCTGCTTTTCAGCAGGGTCAAATTCCGGGACGAATTTTCGGAGGCAGGCGTCCGCGCCGCCTTTGATAAGCAGGAGTTTAAGGTGGACAAGGAAGGCAAGTACGTCGGGGCAGAAGCCTGGCTCGACGGCCTGCAGAAGGATGAGAAAACCAAGAGCGCGTTTGTGCTCGACGACCCCACCCCCGCACCGGCCCCCGCGCCGGCCCCGGCAAAGCCGAAGCCCAAATTTGCCGACCCCGCGCCCAAGCAGCCCGTACCGAAACCCCGCCCCAAGCTCTCCGAGCTGATGCAGACGAAGAACGAGCACCCGGACGCGGTGATTACCTTTGACAACCCGACTACCGAATAAGGAGGAGCTAAAAATGGGTCAGACTTCCGTTTTTGACAGCAAAATTTTCAACGGCGAGGTGTTTGAAGGCTATATCGCCACCCTGCCGAACCCCAACCGCAATGAGCTTATCCGCTCCCGCGCCATCAGACAGCGCCCCGACCTTGCCGCCTCGATGGTTGACAAGGACGGCGGCAACTACATCACCACCCAGCTCGTCGGCCGCATCAACGGCCAGGCGCCGCAGAACTACGACGGTGTGGAGAGCTTCGACCCCGGCAAGCTCAACACCATGCAGCACGCCCGCGTGGTTGTTGGCCGCATGCGGGCCTGGACCGAGAAGGACTTCTCTTTCGACCTTACCGGCGGCCACGAGTTTATCGAGGACATCGCCGCGCAGATTTCTGACTACTGGGAGGACGTTGACCAGGCCACTATTATCAACATCCTTACCGGCATTTTCAACATGACCGACACCGAGGGCGCGAAGTTTGTTGAGGCGCACACCTACGACATTACCAACAAGACCAACAAGGAAGGCACCCTCGGGGAGATGGACGGCACCACCCTCAACACCGCCATCCAGAAGGCGAGCGGCGACCAGAAGGGCCGCTTCTCTCTGGCAATCATGCACAGCTACCCGGCGACCAACCTGGAAAACCTCAAGCTGTTCGCCTACCTGAAGTACACCGACGCCAACGGCATGGAAAGAGACCTTTCTTTCGGCACCCTGAACGGCCGCATCGTTCTCGTTGACGACGGCATGCCGACCATTACCGTAGGCGAAGGCGCCAACGCGAAGACCGCCTATATCACCTATGTGCTGGGCGACGGCGCCATCGAGTACACCGACTGCGGCGCCAAGGTCCCCTATGAGGTTGACCGCGATCCCAAGACCAACGGCGGCGCCGATACCCTTTACAGCCGCCAGCGCAAGTGCTTCGCCCCCTGGGGCATCAGCTTCACCAACAAGCACATGGCCTCTCAGTCTCCCACCGACGCGGAGCTGCGGAACGGCGCGAACTGGGAGCTTGTTTGCTCCAAGGGCGACGACGTCGAGTACATCCCGCACAAGCTCATTCCTATCGCCCGCATCATTTCCCTGGGTTAAGGAGGAAAGCCGCATGAAGCTTATGAAGAAGGACGGCAAAAAACGCTGGATCCCCGACGCTTTCATCGGCTATTTCCGCGATCAGGGCTACACCGTGGAGGGGGAGGAAGCTCCCCCTCCTGTTTTTGCGAAGCCCGAGCAGGGAAACACCGGTGAGAACGGAGAGCAGACTGCGGATGAAGGAGCCGACACCCAGGACGAAGAACAGCCCGGCGAGGACCCCGAGGAGGAGCGGCCGGCCGAAAACGTCGCCCATAAATGCCCCTATTGCGGGAAGGACTACAAGACCGAAGGCACCCTGAAAAACCACATCACACGCGCCCACGGCGGAGAGCAGTAAGGAGGAGCCATGAGCAGCTATATCGACTACACCTGGTACACAGACACCTTTTGCGGCACCGCCATTTCCGAGGGGGATTTTAAGCGCCTGGCCGATATAGCAGCTGATCTTGTTATTGATCTCTGCCACCCGGCGCCCTCCGCCGAGATCACCAGCGGCGAGGATTTCAAGAAGGCAATCGCCTATGAGATTGAGTTGCTGAACGACCAGGGCGGCGTTGATGTAGTTCTCGGCCGATCTGAGGCCACAGAAGCGGCGTTTGGAGAATCGTTAGGCAACTACAGCATCAGCGCGAAAAGCGGCGCAGAAGGCTCTCTTGCCCTTCACAACGGCATCCCTATTTCCCCGATGGTGCTCCTGCTTTTGAAGCGGCTTGGCCTCCGAACCCGATGGGCGTTTGCAGAGTATTACGAGAGGAAGGGACGCAATGGCCAGCCGTAGAATGCTGCCCGATACGGTAAAAATCTTCAACTACACCGGAGAAAAGAACCGCGTCGCGCAGTACCAGGAGACCACCATAGAGCACTGCTATTGCCCGATCACCTTCGGCGCACCCGTAGGCACCAGGCTCGGCGGCGCCGGCAAAATCCCCGACGGAGAAGGACAGCTCTTTATCTTCGACTTCGCCAGCAAGGCAACCGGGCCGGACGGAGCCGGCAGGAGCTACATGCCATACATGGACTGGAAAAACCTGCCCGAGGAGGAGCGCACCAAATACTGGACGCTCAACACCGGCGGCAAGGACTACTTTGCAAAAGAAGGCTATGAGGCGGCCCATTTCAAAATTGGCCACTTCACGCACCTTGTAGCCGGGACAAAACGCATGTGGCATTTCGAGGTGAAAGGGAAATGAGCCTGCGATTTAACACCAGGATCACCGTGAACAAGGCCCGATATGAGGCCCGAATGCAGCCGCGGTATAAAGAGGCGCAGGAATGGCTTGATAACGAGGTCCTGAAGGACAACGACAAGTATGTGCCGATGCGGACCGGCGCGGCCGTCCGCTCTGGCCAGACCGGCACCAATATAGGTAGCGGCGAGGTAAAATACATCGTCCCCTACGCCCGGAGGATTTACTACGGGACTTCAATGCGTTTCTCGAAAGCCAAGCACCCACAGGCCACCGCGCTATGGTTTGAAAAATCCAAAGCAGTGAACAAGCCGAAATGGCTTAGTGGCGTCAACAAAATTCTCGGAGGAGGAAAAACCCGTGGGTAAAATCTACTGCAACGACGGCGTAATTCTCGCCCGCGTCATGCTTGACCATATCAACACCTGGCCAAAGCGCCCGGCAGATTGCGTGCTGGAAGACCTCGACGTGGAACCCCCGAGCCTTGTTTTGCAGCAACTCGCCGGCGCAGAGGTCAAGCGCCGCTACATCAACAGGTCCTATATCGGGGCCTGGCCGTTTGCGATCTACGTGCGCGTGAACGCAGAGGACACGGCAGCACGGCTTGACGCCGCAGCAATTCTCAATGAGCTTTACAAATGGCTCACGGAGAAAAAGGAAAGCGGCGAATACTGGCACCTCCCGATCATCGACCCCGAAAGGACCGCCACCCAAATCACCATGACCTCTCTCCCGGCCATAGCGGAACGCTTCGAGAACGGGGCGGAGGACTACCAAGCCATTTTTGAGCTTGAATACAAGTACACCGAAAGGAGATAAACCCATGTCTCTGCAGATGCGTTATCAGTTTGAGGCCTACATGAACTGCACCAGCGGCGAAACCGCGAAGTACAACCTTATCGGCGAAGGCTTCACGCAGTTTACCGAGAGCAAGAACCCTCAGACCTACAGCAGGAAGTACATCAACCACAAATCCCAGAGCAACGACGTTATTGGCTACGCCCCGAGCTATGCCTACAGCTGCGATTGCATCAGCGACGACCCCGTCGTGCAGGAGATCGTTTACATTCACGACAATGAGCTGATCGGCAGCGACGCCCGCCGGGACATCGTTTTCATCAACCGTTGGGACGAAGCGACCAGCGGCGCCTACCCCGCGAAGAAGCGCACCTTCGCTGTTATCCCGAACCAGAAGGCCGACGGCACCGATGCCATGGTCTACACCGGCCAGGTCGATGCGGTTAGCGATTTCGTCGAAGGCACCTTCAACCCCGAAACCGGCGTCTTTACCGCCAAGGCAGCCACGCCCTAAAGGGCAGACAAATTTGACCGAAAGGAATTGAGCATATGAGCCAGAACGAAACGGCCTACACCCCCGGGACATTCAAGTGGGGCGGAAAAGAGTACCCCTTCGATTTCAGAGACGCGGACGACGCGGAGAAATACGAGAAGGCTTACGACGAAATGAAGGAGAAGATCGGGAAGATGCCGAAAGACGGGAAAGCCTCGTCTATCATGCGCTGGAATTGCCGGATCATCCGCGAGTTTTTTGATTCCCTTTTTGGGGAAGGAGCCGGCGCGGAGATTTGCGGCGAAAAAGACAACCTCGGCATTGTGAACGAATCCTTCAAGGCGTTTATGGTCCACGCCCGAGGCCAGAGCGCGGAGATCCAGCATATGAAAAATGAGCTGAACGGGATCGCATCGAACCGGGAGCAGCGCCGTAACCAGCAGTATAACGGGAAGAAGAAAAAGCAGGGCTACCACAACCGGCCGCAGGATCAGCGGCCCACCAGCCCGACACCCGTAAAATGATTAACATTCTACTCGACGCCCTGCCGGCGACGATCTCCGTCGCCGGCAGGGAATTTTTTGCGGACACGGACTTTCGCACGATCATTGAGCTGGAAGGGCTGATTATGGACCCGGAAACGACCAGCCGCCAAATGGTGAACGACGGCCTTGCGCTTGTATTCACCAAGGGGAGGCCCAGGAAAACAGAAGAAGCCTGGAACGCCCTCATGACTTTTTATAACTGCGGGAAGGAGCTGAACCCCGCAAAGGTCGATAGAAGAGCTTCGCCCGGCCTCATTCAGGACAGAATATACGATTACGAGTACGACGGGCCGTATATTTTCGCCGCCTTCATGTCCCAATATGGCATTGATTTGAACGCCATAAAATACCTGCATTGGTGGAAATTCCAGGCACTTTTCCGCGGCCTCGACGACAAAAACAAGATCGTCCAGATCATGGGATATAGGGCAGCAGACCCCTCCAAGATCAAAGACGAAAACGAACGGCAGCGGATAGCAAACCTGCAGTATATCTACAGGCTGCCCGACCAGCAGACACGAGAGGAAAAAGCCGGCACCATCGGCGCCGTGCTCGCAGGAGCGTTTCGATGAAAGAAAATATCAGCATTATTCCCCTGGGGACAGAAACGAAGTGGAGCCTCTGCCCCTTTTGCGGCGCGAAGCACAGCCTTTACAGCAACGTGGCCGAGTGCCACGACGTTTTTTTGAAGTGCACCCGGGGATGCAAAAGAGAATTTGAGCTGGTCATAAAAGACGGCCGGCAGCGACACCCCGAGACCGGGGAGACCATTTTGCCGAGGCCGGCAAAATGATGGATTTTAGATAGCAGCACAGTGAGCCGTTGAGCCGTGCAATCACACGAAGAAAGGAGTGATTGTGTGGCAGGAAAAGCAGACGGCTCCGTAATTTTTGACACCGCTTTAGACCCCTCTGGCGTAATTGCAGACTTGGGGGAACTCGCAGGCGGAGCATTAAAAACAGCGGCAGCAGGTTTAGCGGCAATAGGGGCCTACGCCGTCAAGGTTGGATCCGACTTCGAGGCAGGCGTTTCGCAGATTTCGGCAACGATGGGAGACGGCGCCCACAAAACCGTCGAATACATGGGCCAGACAATGGAGGCCATCGACGCCATCAAGAAAGAAGCCGCCCGCCTCGGCGCTGAGACATCCTTCTCAGCTACGCAGGCCGCAGAAGGTTTTAACATTCTTGCACAGTCTGGTATCTCGGCAGAGGACCAGATTTCTACAATGGGCCATGTCCTCGACCTTGCAGCCGCCGGCGCCCTTTCGTTGGAAGAGGCCGCGAGCTTCACGACCGGCACCATAAAGGGCTTCGGGGACAGTTTCGGCAACGCGCAGTATTACGTCGATATGATGGCCAAGGGAGCCACCATGGCCAACACCGACGTGCGCGGCCTGGGCGAAGCAATGGCGGATTCTGCCGCCACGGCATCAACCTACGGGCAGAACGCGGAGGAGACCGCGCTTGCCCTTTTGAGATTGGCAGAGCAGGGAGAAACCGGCTCCGCAGCGGCCACCGCCCTGTCAGCCGCCATGAAGAACCTGTACGCGCCGACAGACCAGGCAAAGGCCGCCATGAAGGAACTCGGCGTGAGTGCCTTCGACCCGGTGACCGGCAAGGCCAGAAACTTCAACGAAGTTGTTGACGAACTGAACGGCGCCCTTTCAGGGTACAGCGACGAACAGAGAATTGCCTACGCGCAGACCATTTTCGGCATCCAGGGCTTTAACGCCTTCAATAAGATGTCCGTTACCTCGACCGAGAAGGTTGAGGAGTTTAGAGCAGGTTTACGCAGCGCATCCGACGCCATGGACGGCGCAGGCTCCGCAGCGCAGCAGGCAGCCACGATGCTGGACAACCTGCAGGGGGATTTGACGATCCTTTCCTCTGCAACAGAGGGCTTTGGGAACGCCATCTACGAAAACCTCAAAGGACCCCTGCGCGATCTCGTGCAGGAGGCCACAGACATCATGACCGACCTGAAACAGGCGGTCGAAGAAGAAGGCTTAAAGGGCCTTGCAGGCGCCGTAGGCGACGCGCTGGCCAAGGTAGTATCGAAGATTGCGGAGTACGCCCCGGTCATTGTCCAGGGCGCCGTTGAGCTTGTCGGGTCATTCATCAGCGGCATATCAAAAGCCGCGCCCGAGGTTGCGAACGTAGCAGCGCAGATAGGGGTAACTCTTCTCGACGGCGTTTTGACGATCTCGAACGAACTTTTGGTGCTTGCGGCCAGGATCATCACGGACCTGGCAAAGGTCCTTACAGAGCAGGCCCCGAGAATTTTTGAGGTTATCACATCCTGGGCGACGAACCTTGTTGAGATCATAGGCGAATGGCTGCCCGACCTGATTGAGGCTGCGATCAGCCTTATCAAGGCTTTGGCCGAGGGCATAGTCACCAATTTGCCGATTATTCTCGACCAGATCATGGACTGGCTGCCGACAATAGCGGATGCCATCATCGAGGGCGCCGGGGCTTTTGTGGAAGCAGCCGCCGACGTTATCACCAAGGTTGCGGAGAGCTTACCCGGCTTTATCGAGCGGATCATTTCAAAGCTGCCGGACCTCGTTTCCAGGATAGCAACCGGGGTTACAGAGCAGGTCCCGAAAATCGTAGCAGCAGGCGAACAGCTTTTTATTTCTCTGGTCCAGGAGCTGCCCGAGGCCACAAAGGCGATAGTTTCACGGCTGCCGGAGATCATCACAAGCATTTCCGAATCCCTGCTTGGGATGATACCCACCATCGTACACACCGGCGTTGAGCTTTTCACCTCGCTTACCAGCAGCTTGCCCGAGGTCATTGAACAGATCGTTCAGGTGCTCCCCAGCATCATCACCGCGATTGTTCAAACGATTCAAGGACTGCTGCCCGAAATCATTGCTTGCGGGATAGAGCTTTTCAGCAGCCTTATATCAGACCTTCCGCAGATCATCACGGCCATCATGACTGCCGTGCCGCAGATCGTCACGGCGCTTGTAGAAGCAATCACAGATAACATCCCGCTTATCATTGATGCCGGCGTTACCCTTTTGACCGCGCTGATTGCCAATCTCCCGGACATCATCATGGGCGTTATTGAGGCTGTGCCGCAGATCATCACCTCGATTGTTGACGCCGTTTTGGAGAACACCGGCAGCATCATGGACGCCGGCGAGCAGCTTTTTACAAGCCTTGTCCTCGCCCTTCCGCAGATCATCACCGGGATAGTTTCGGCCGTGCCGGAGGTCATTTACGCCATTGCAGACGCGATCCTTGGACTGAGGTACAGGATAGTTGACGCAGGGAGCGAGCTGCTGCAAGGCTTGGCAGACGGCATAGGCGGCGCCGTTGGGTCGGTTGTTTCAAGAGCCATAGACGCGGCCGGAGAAGTCATTGACGCCGTTAAGAGCTTTTTCGGGATTGCCAGCCCCTCTAAACGCTTCCGGGACGAAGTTGGCCACCAGCTCATGGCGGGTGAGGCGCAGGGCATCAAGCAGAACGCCCACCTTGTTGTAGAGGCCAACCGGGAGACCCAGGAAGACCTGCTCGATTCAAGCTACGATGCCATGGCGGACCAGGCGCGAAACACCGTTACGGCCTTCCGGCGCGGCGCAGGAGCCGCGATAAGCTCCGGGAGCGCCAGCAGCTACTACGGGAGCAGTGGCGGTAGCAAAGCGCCCGAGACCGAAAAGGAAGCAGGACACCCGGATTACATTTTGAACGTGATCAACGTAGACGGCCGGGAGGCCGCCAGGGTCATGACACCTTATGTGGCGGAAGAACTGGAATGGGAGGATAAGTAAGCATGAAAAACGCCTTTATAAGAACATCAGCGAACGATGTGCTGCCCGAGAGCTTCGGCGCGATCATGCTTAACTACGAAGTTGGAGCAACGCCGATCTCCGGCGCCTACGTGGCAGCCGAAAGCAGGGCCTTTCCGGTCAGGCTCAGAGGGAAGAAAGGGCCGCGCTCCATCCGCATGACGTTCGATTTTGAAGCAGACACCGACCACGAGAGAGCGGTGAATATTTCCCGCTTCACCCATGCCCTGCAGAAGGACACCGTTGACCTCATACTCCCTGATGGCTTCCATTATTGGTGCGAGTTTGACGGAGCAAGCACCCCGAGGAAGATGGCGCCATGGATTGAACAAGTTGAGTTTCAGCTTACCGGCATTAGACACAGCGCAGCGCAGCAGCACACACTTTCTGCCCCCGGCATCATCGACGCGGACGGAAACCAGGACACGCCCATTATTGTGACGCTCACCCCCGAGGTTGGGGCGAGCGTCATGCAGTTTATGGGAATCACAATCCAGGGCGGCGAGCAGATAACCATAGACGGCGTAGCGGCGACCGTAACAGACAGCGCCGGCGGCAATGCCTTCATCAGTACGGACCTTACAGAATTTCCGAAACTCTCCCCCGGGAAGAATCAGATCCAGATGGAAGGAGTGGCAAGCGCCGCCATTTCTTACTACCCGATCTGGATTTAAGGAGGGAGGAACATGATAGTAATTTACGACGCCGCAGGCGCAAAGCATCCCCTTAGCGGCTACACAAATTACCATATCCGCCACATGGCGGACGGAGAGGATCGACTTTCCTTCTACCTCGACACTTCACACGAGCAGTACCAGCTTATCCGCGAGGAGGGCAAAATTGAGGCAGAGGGTAACGATTACCTCGTCAAGAAGATAGACAACAACAAAATCGACTGCGTTCTGGACTTCGATTTTTTGAAGGCCAGGACATACACGGACTACAGGAGCGAAACCAGGACGCTCCTTGACGTTCTTACGGATCACCTGCCCGAGGGATGGACCATTGAAGGCGCAGAAGTTTCGACGATACGCCGGACGATCTCCTTCGACGCCTGCACGGATTACGACATCATCAGCCAATGCCAGAAGACCTACAGCGTCCGCTTTATTTGGCACATTCAGGACAAGCGCATCGAAGTCATTGACCCGGACCAGATCACGCCGACCGGCGAATACATCACCTCCGAGCTGAACCTGCAAAGCCTTTCTTTCAAAGGGGAAACCACCTCCTTCGCCACGCGCCTGTACGCATACGGCGCAGACGGAATGACGATGGAGGACGCCATCGTAGACGGGGAACGATACGGAAAGACCTACGTGGAGAATCACGAGTTTTCCGACAAGGTTGTTTGCGCCGTCTGGAAAGACGAACGGTACACAATTCCGGCCAACCTTTTCAACGACGCCACCGAAAAGCTTGCGCTCCTGGCCAAGCCGGTACGCTCGTATAAATGCCGGGTCCTCGACCTTGCGAAGCAGGACCCCCGGTACTCCTTCCTCACTTTCTCCATGTGGCGGAAGATCACCCTTATTGACGTAGAGCGCAAGTTGAGAGTGGAGCACCAGATCGTGCAGTACGACGAATACCCAGAGGAGCCAGACCGCAACGACGTTACGCTCTCCTGCGTCCCCGAGACCATCCATGACAGAATCAAGGCAACCGCGGCGATAACAGAGGATGGAAAGGCCAAGATTTTCGTTACCCAGCCGGCCCCTCCCTACGATATAGGAGACCTTTGGGTGCAGGGGCCAGACGGCGAGATTATGCGCTGTAGAATCAAGAGGACCGCCGGCGAAGCGTTTGATTTGGACGACTGGATCCTCGCATCAAAGTACACCGACGACACCTACGCAGAGGCCGTACAGGCGGACCTCGACCAATACAAGATTGACGTTTCGGCTACTTTGGAGGTCCACGAGGAGAACATCGAGGCAAGGGTCACAAAGACCGGCGGCGAAAGCAGCTCCTTTGCCTGGATCATGACAGACGCAGCCCACACCTGGTACGCGAACAGCGCACCCGTAATGGCGGTCAGCAAAGACGGCTTGACTGTCAACGGAAACGGGACCTTTAGCGGCGAGATCAGAGCAAGCAAAGGCTATATCGGAGGCGCCACCGGCTTTGAGATCACCTCGCAGGCCATCCGAAACGGGATGGAGAGCAGGGACGACACGGAGCACAACGGCGTTTATATCGGCACCAGCGGCATAGCCCTCGGCGGCGGAAAATTCAAAGTCACGAGCACGGGCGCGGTCACAGCGAAAAGCCTCGACCTTACCGGCGGCAGCATCCGCCTGGGCGACGATGGGAACGGAAACCCTGTTTTTGCCGTTACCAATCAGGGAGCTGTAACAGCCAAGAATCTTACTTTGACCGGCGGCAGCATCAATATAGGCGACCGTTTCAAGGTCTCGACAAGCGGCTATCTTACCGCAGATTTCACCGGCGGCAGCATCACCCTCGGAAAGGACAGCAGCAATAACCCGATCTTTCAAGTTACCTCCGGCGGCGTAGTCACCGCGAAAAGCTTGAATCTTACGGGCGGCTCGATCTCTTTGGGCGACGACGGAAACGGGAACCCCGTTTTTAGAGTTACGAACCAGGGAGCAGTTACGGCGAAGAACCTGACCCTTACCGGCGGCAGCATCAATATTGGGGATAAATTCAAAGTCTCCACCGCAGGCGTTTTGACCGCAGATATGACGGGCGGCTCGATCACCCTGGGCGATAACTTCGCTGTCACCAACGCCGGCGCCGTCACAGCAAAGAATCTGACCCTTACGGGCGGGTCGATTGCCCTCGGAGACGATGGCCAGGGAAAACCCGTTTTCCAGGTCACGAACCAGGGCGCAGTAACCGCCAAAAACTTGACGCTCACCGGGGGAAGCATCAACATCGGGGACAAGTTTAAGGTGTCCACAACCGGCGTGCTCACAGCCGACATGACTGGCGGCTCCATCACTTTAGGCGACAATTTTGCCGTAACGAATCAGGGCGCAGTAACCGCAAAGAATCTGACCTTAACAGGAGGCTCTATTTCCCTGGGGAGCGACACCGACGGGAACCCGGTTTTCCGGGTCACAAACCAGGGCGCGGTTACAGCAAAAAACCTTACCCTTACTGGCGGATCAATCAACATAGGGGACAAATTCAAGGTATCGAGCACAGGTGTCCTTACGGCCGATATGACCGGCGGATCAATCACGCTCGGGAATAATTTTGCGGTCACAAATTCCGGCGCCGTCACAGCAAAGGACCTTACTCTGACAGGAGGATCAATCTCACTCGGCAGCGACGGCAGCGGGAACCCGGTCTTTAACGTCACGTCCAGCGGTGCGGTGACTGCACGAAATCTGGCCCTTACGGGCGGGTCCATCAACATCAAAGATGAAAATGGAGAAACCGCCTTTTCAGTCAGCAGCACCGGCGCGGTAACTGCAAGCAAGCTCTCTATCACCGGCGGCAGCATCAGCATCGGAAACGCCTTTACCGTCGATGAAGAAGGCAATATACGAGCGTCCTCCGGATATTTCGGCGGATCAGTCATGGCCGAGAATATCAAGAGCGACGCGGTGCATGGCGAAGGCGGCTCTTTGAGCGGCAGCGCACTCACGACAGGCACGGTAACCGGAGGAGTCAATGGCTCTGGTCAGGCAACCGGGCAGCTCTCCGCTGGTGTCGTCGCCTCCCTTGGCTACGCGAACGCCTACAACTCTGCAACGCAGGTCAACACTGGGACATATCCCGCACAGTTTACAGCAGGCGGCGTATATGGAAACTTCCTATTCGTGAAAGCCGGAGGGCAAGGAGCTTACCGAGACATCGCAGCCCATACCCACGAATTTACTGAGGGAACTGGCGCCAACGCCGGAAAGGTCTTTATCGGAGCAGCCGACTTAACCGGCGCAGAACATTCTTTTAAGATAGCCGATACGAAATATTACAAGGACGGTGTATCGGCAGCATGGGACGAAGGAGCAGAGATCGCGCAGGTTGACACGGTATCTTTGACGAACCTGAACACCCACGAAACGTCCGGGAGCCATCACTACGCAGGGGTCAGCATCAGCGCGGCGGCAAAGGCGACGAAGGCCGACGGCTCGACCTACAC
>Ga0247611_10002212_pt1 | contig 32245 bp, 24 predicted proteins | sample 177DNAGHGhighgp2_FD_192422 | JGI IMG/M metagenome (GOLD analysis project Ga0247611, IMG submission 192422) | Sheep rumen microbial communities from Palmerston North, Manawatu-Wanganui, New Zealand - 1770 DNA GHGhigh gp2 | ecosystem: Host-associated > Mammals > Digestive system > Stomach > Rumen... | reverse complement strand
CCCATGGTCATGGAGAAGGAACCATCGTGGTAGCCCTCATCGGAGATACGTGCCCAGTGCTCGGGGTGATAGGGCACATTGTCCTTGGAGTAGTCGGCGGGGCCGTTGGTCTTCGGGTCGGCATAGATACGGAAGACGGAGAAGTCGCACGTCTGGCGCGGCCATATCCAGTTATCGGTCTCACCACCGAACTTACCCATGGACTTGGGAATGGCGAAGACCAGGCGCAGGTCGTGGAAGTCGCGGTAGGTGGTGACGAAGTAGCGGTTGCCCTCGTAGAACGGCATGAGCTCAACACGCAGCGTAGAGTCCTGCTCGCGCACCTGTTTGGACATGACGTTCTCGATGGAATCGAGGAAACTGGAGCGCTCCGCGCGTGTCATCTTATCCAGTCCCTGGGCCATGAGTTCCTCGGTGACATCCTTCTGCTCGACCATGAAGGAGACAAACATTTTCTCGTTTGGCAGCTCCTCGTCGAGTGTCTTGGCATAGAAGCCGTTGAGCATATAGTCGTGCTCGACTGTGGAATGGCTGCGGATGGACTCGAAGCCGCAGTGGTGATTGGTAAAGACGAGCCCGTCGGGCGAGACGACAACGCCCGAGCAGTAGCCGGAGAAGTTGACAACGGCCTTCATAATGGCATCGTCGGCCTTATAGAGCTTGTCGTAAGGCAGCTTGTAACCCTCCATCTGCATACGCTCATAGACCACGTTGGGCAGGTTGTAGAGTGTCCACATGCCCTCATCGGGCGCCGCTGCACGAAGAGGAGAGAGGAGAGAGGAGAGAGGAGAGAGGATTGCAATCAGTAAAAACAGTAATTTCTTCATATCTTATTTCTTATTGAATTTTTTTCCAATGACAGGGAGTTTGCTTAATGGCAGGTCGCGCTTGATGATAAAAGCGAGGAAGGCAAGGACGAGCAGGGTGTTGACCGTAAGGGAGAGCCACAGCGGCTGGTGGTCGCGAACGAGCATCATGACGGCGGTGGCGACGGCAGCCAGCAGAACATAGCAGGCCATCTCCTTCAGGGGATAGTTGAGGGGATAGTACTTCTGTCCGACGAAATAGGAGGTGAGCATGGCCACACCATAGCCGGCCACACCGCCCCAGGCACAGGCCATATAGCCGTAGCGCGGCACAAAGATAATGTTGACCGCCAACAACACGGCACAGCCGATGCCGGAGAACCAGGCCCCCCAGATGGTTTTGTCGATGATCTTATACCAGAAAGACAGGTTGAAATAGACGCCCATCATAATCTCTGCCGCCATCACGATAGGCACCACCTTCAGGCCAGCCCAGTATTCAGGGCGCCTGATGATATATTTCAGGATGTCGAGATAGCCGACGACCAACAAGAACGCCAGTAGGGTGAAGATAACGAAGTACTTCATGGCCTGTTCGTACATCACGTGCTGGTCCTTGTCCTTGACACCTGCGAATACGATGGGCTCGTAGGCGAAGCGGAAGGCCTGGGTGATCATCGCCATGATCATCGCGATCTTCGAACAGGCACCGTAGATGCCGAGCTGTTCCAGCGAATCGCTGCCCTCATAGACATAGGGGAAGAGCATCTTGTCGGCGGTCTGGTTCATGATACCGGCAATACCAAAGACGAGTATCGGCCACGTATAACTGAGCATCGTGCGCAACAGCTTCGTGTCGAGCCGCCAACGGAAACCCGTATATTCTGTAATGAGGCATACGGCGAGCATCGACGTACAGAAGAGGTTGATATAGAAGGCGTAACCCACATCCTTGCCGTCCATCCAGGCGAAATAGATGAGGTTCAGCAGAATACTCACAGCGATGTTCAACAGTTTCAGCGATGCGAACTTGATGGCTTTCTTCTGCTGGCGCAGGTGGGCGAAGGGGATACACAGGAAGGCATCGATGGCCACGGTCACAGCCATCACCCAGACATACTGTGGATGATCGGCATAGCCCATCAGTTGACTGATCGGCGTGATGAAGATGACGACGAGGGCGGCGAAGATGGCTGAGACGGCACCCACGCTGATGAGCGTGGTGGAGTAGACCACCTCGGAGTCGGTATGTGTCTTGTTGGTGAAGCGGAAATAGGTGGTCTCCATGCCAAAGGTAAGGATGACCAGTATCAGCGCCACATAGGCATACATATTCGTAATGACGCCATAGCCGCCCGAGGCCGCCGAGAGCTGGGCGGTGTAGAGCGGCACGAGCAGGTAGTTGAGGAAACGGCCGATGATGCTCGACAGTCCGTAGATGGCCGTATCCTTGAAGATTGTCTGTAGTTTGCTCATTGGGAATTATAGGACTTATGAGACTTATGGGACTTATAGGACTTATGGGTCTTATGAGAAGAACATATAACAGATGGCGATAGCGGCGATGATGCCGGCGAGGTCGGCCAGCAGACCGCAGGCAACGGCATGACGCGTCTTGACGATGCCCACGCTACCGAAGTAGACGGCAAGGATGTAGAAGGTGGTATCGGTGGATCCCTGGAAGATGCAGCTCAGACGACCGACAAACGAGTCGGCACCATAGGTAGTCATGGCATCGACCATCATGCCACGGGCACCGCTGCCCGAGAGAGGCTTCATCAGCGCTGTGGGGAGCGCAGCGACGAAGTCGGTATCGAAGCCGCATGCACCGACCATCCAGCCGATGCCGCTGATGAGCATATCCATGGCTCCCGAGGCACGAAAAACGCCGATTCCAACGAGGATGGCCACCAGATAGGGAATGATGCGGACAGCCGTTGTGAAGCCATCCTTTGCGCCCTCGACAAAGGCATCGTAGACGTTGACCTTCTTACGGACACCTGCCAGGATAAAGGCGATGATGATGAGCATCAGCAGGATGTTAGCTGCCGACGTGCTCACCGTGTTCATGAGCGCGGAGTCGAGCTGTGCGAAGCCCCAGATGACGGCGGCAACGAGGAGTGCGGCACCGCCCAGCGTCAGGAGGATGGTGCGGTTCAGCAGGTTGATTTTCTGGTAGAGGCTGGTGATGATGACACCTGCCAGCGTAGAGAAGAACGTGGCCAAGAGAATGGGGATGAACACATCGGTAGGCTGTGCAGCCCCCATCTGGGCGCGATAGACAAGGATGGAAATAGGTATGAGCGTCAGTCCGCTGGTGTTGAGCACGAGGAACATGATCATCGGATTCGAGGCCGTGTCCTTCTTCGTGTTCAGCTCCTGCATCTGCTCCATAGCCTTCAGTCCCAGGGGTGTGGCTGCATTGTCGAGTCCCAGCATGTTGGCTGCTATGTTCATAAAGATGCTACCCGTAACGGGATGGCCCTTGGGAATATCGGGGAACAGCTTGGCGAAGATGGGACTCAGCAGACGGGCCAGGACATTGACCACCCCACCCCGCTCACCAATCTTCATAATGCCGAGCCAGAGCGACAGCACACCCGTCAGTCCGAGTGAAATCTCGAAGGCCGTCTTCGACGAGGCGAACGTTGAGTCCATCATGGCAGGGAAGACCTCGAAGTCGCCCATGAACACCAATTTCACCAATGCGATGGCGAAAGCGATGAGAAAGAATGCAATCCAAATATAATTCAATACCATAACGATGCAAAGGTACGAAAAAAAGTTGATTTTCCTTTGTCCTTTCACACGTTTTTCGTAATTTTACACCCCAAAACAGCAATTTTATGAAAAAGACAAGTCACTGGATACCCCTTATCGCCACATTGCTGCTGACGACAGTATCGTGCGAGAAAGAACTTTTCGACCAAGACATTTACAATGAGTTCGTGGACTTCCAGTTCATGATAGACAACGTGGACAGGGAACACATGTGGTGCCTCACGCACAGCGACACCATCACCCTCTCCACCAATAAAGAGGAGATATACACGGTACAGATACTGACCGCCAACCCCTATACTTCGGCCGAGGCTGAGATAGCGGCTGAGGGTACCATCTACCTGAACAAGCAACAAACCGGCTATGAGGCCACGCTGGCCTACACGCTGCCCATCGTCCAGGACCAGGCCTTCATCGCCATCAAAGACATGGCAGGCACATACCTCGGCGTGGCTCCGTTCACCATTGGTACTGATGCCATAGACCTGGACCAACTGGCCTTCGAGAAGCGGGGCACCATGAACCCGACGAAACGACAGACCTTCTCGTACGTTTTTGATGACGGCTACCCCATACCTGCCGACTTCGACTACAACGACATGGTACTAAGAATCAGCAAGGAGTACTCGAAACTGTCGTACCAGCTATACCTGACCGTCAGCCTCGAAGCCGTCGGCACCAACAAATCGTACGCCGGAGCCATACAGCTGGTCGGGGTAAACTACGATGACGTGGAGAGCGTAGAGATTGTCGATGGAACGCCGATGGACGAGGGCTACCCGTTCGTACGTGCTGCTCTCAATAGCGACAAGTCGCTGATAAAGGGACGTCATGGAGAGGCGGTCGTCAGACTGTTTGAGAACGCCCACTGGGCTATGGAGAAAGAGCTGGATGCCATGGGATCCGTCTTGCCCTATATCTACAACACAGAGCGAACCGAGCAGGAGGGAAGAAGCAAGAACAACATCCCGGCAGTGACCAGAACCTACCGCATTAACTTCCGCAGCCCGAATGTGGCCCGCGACCTCAGCTTCGACCAGATAGACCCCTTTATCGTCCAGGAATACAACGGCGGATTCTGGGAGACACATACCTATGCCTATAAGTTCTCCGAGACCATTCACAGCATTTACAACGGTAAACAGAGTTATTACGACAACCACATCAGCTGGAGCATCATCATTCCCAAAAGTGATTTCCGCTACACGGTTGAGGGTATGTCGCTGGGTACCTATAATGTTGAGACAGGCGAGGTCTTCGGTCCCTACACCTCGTTTGCCGAGTGGATGAAAGACCATACGCAGAACAACGACTGGTATTTGAGAATACAGTATCCACAGCTACTCTACTAAACAGTTAGAGGTGAGAGCCGTGGCTCCCACCTCTATTATTCTTATATCCTGACTATTCCCTACTCTGAATAAAGGTAATTAGGATTGCCGTAGTTATACCAGTCAGAGTTCGTCTCGTGAGTGGCATCGTTGGCAAACGCATCGAAATCGGAATAGGCATCCTTGATACAGGTCCACTCAATGGGCCACTGCCAGTCGAACGGTATCAGGACGGCATGCGGATCCTGACCTTCCGTGGCCAGATGAATCTCGCCCTCAGGAGACTTGACCCAGAAATCGGCATCACGGAAAGAGAAGCCCTCAGGTTTGTCAATCTGAACCGTCACAGGATCGCATTTCTCGAACTTACTGTTGGGATCGCCGGGGTCGACCGAGCCCGTATTGATAAACTTGCCTGAGGTTCCACCCAGTGCGGCATGCACTTCCTGTCCACCGAAGAGCTTCGCCTGATTGAAATAAACATACAGGTTATAGGAAGCACCCGTGCAGCAGAGCGTCACGTCGAGCTTGTTTTCATTCTCCTCATTGACCTTCACCTTGATAACCACGTCGTTCATGTCGTAGTCGGCACGACGGGAGTCCTCGAAAGCATAGCTGAACGGCTCGTTCACCTCGGGCGTCGGATCGGGGTTGGGTTCAGGGGTTGGATCGGGATCGGGCTCCTGTTCCTCTTCCTGCTCGTCGTCCTGGGGATTACCACCCGGAACGCCCTCATAGCCTGGCGTACAGCCAGCCTCGCCCGCCTCGAAGTCGTCGTCGCGCGGAATGGTGACGCTGGCACCATACCTCTCAACCATCACGACACCACCATTGCCGACCTCTTCGGTATTGCCGTTGACACCAATACCGTTGGCAACGTAGTTTGTCAGCTTGTCATATACGGGCAGCCCGCCATTTTGGGTAAACTGCTTGTCATCGACGGTGACGGCCAGATTGTTAGCGAAGTAGCCATGGGTCACAGGTCCCTCGCCCGTCCAGTCAAGACTATGTATCACCCCCACCTCGAGCACGGCATAGCCGCTCTGCGGACCTACCCAGGAGGTATTGACATTCCAGAGAGAGCCGAGGCGTACCAGTGCACCGCTGGCCAAGGAAGCATAGCTGGGATCGGAAGTGCCGTCGGTACTGCCAATCATGGCCAGTTCGCCGCCGACATAGAGGTAACTGCCGCTGGTCATCTCGAGGTTACGCAGACGGATGTCGTAGTCGACATAGAACTGGCAGGCATTGAACACACGGGTATTAGCCGTGTTATAGTTGCCACCCCACGACTCTGCCTGACCCGACGAACCGATATGTGCCACACCATGGTTAAAGAAGTCGCTCAAACCTGCTCCACCCTCCAGATTGTCGCACTTGAAGGTGCCATAGTTATAGAACTGTCCGAAATTGTTGTTGAAGGTACCAATGTCGATGGTACCGCCGTTATAGCCTTCAAGTCCCTCGGCGTTACCATTGGTAACAATGAGTTTGCCATCGCCTGTCACCTGGCCGCCAGGCATGACGACCAAACGGGCCTGGTTGACGAACGTCATAATCTTACCCTCAGGGATATCCAAGACACCACCGTCATCGACAACGATAACGGCACCGCCACCGACGCGCTGCTCGGTGATGGGACTGCCGTCCTGGCCATAGCCCAAATCGGAAAGTGTCCATGTACCACTGATATATACGGTACGGGCATCACCATAAGCCTGCTCGGTTGAGAGAACGTTGATGAGATTTTCATAAGTACCAGTAATCTTGAACTTCTTGACATAGGTCTCGTCCTCTACCCACTGGCTTGCAGTAGCTTCCTCCCAGTGCTTGACCTCTTCGGACAACACACCATAGACCGGCTGTCCCCAGATGCTCATCCATGCAGTCTTACCTGCATTTTGAAGCGCATTGTACATGGCATAGAACAAGTCAATCTTGGCGTTGAATGTCTCAACATACTCTTTGGGCTTGTTACCTTTGTCATACTCCAACGGAGCATTGTTATAGGCATCGAGGAGCGGCTTGATAGTACCATTGAAGAAATTCCTGTCATCCTCACTGGGATTTCCCCAGTCATATAATATCATGCCAACAGGGTCATTAGCCCAACCGAAATTGGGCAATACGGGATCGGTCGTAACACCAGCCTGCTGGTCAATCACCCAGTGTCCCTCAGTTCCGGGAATCTCATAGCCGTCATTGTGATTATCCCACACGTTCTGATTGTCAGGCTCCTTAGCCCCTTCGAGGAACGACTTGGCATAGTCGTCGTCGGGGATGGTGATGTGGGGAACACTGGGTTCCTCCATGCTCTTATAGGCACGCCGCGCGGAACTGCCTATCCAGCCGAACTTGACAACTAGCTGGTTATTGGCAATGACACCTCTTTTATAGGATGTAAAGCCTTTACTATTGGTAATACCGACAACAAGACTCTTGGAAGCCGATGCATAGTCAAAGACCTTGGTAAACGTCTCGCCATTCTGGATGGTGCCCTTTGTCAGGACATGTCCCACCTTGTCAACCAGCGGGTCGTTGGCATAGACCTTTACGGTATAAGTCTCACCAAAATCCTGATTGACAGCAATGATGGCCGTAGCCTGCGACGTCATACTCCAGTCTTGATTAGGGCTGATGTCTATTCCAATTATCTCATTGGCATGATTAAGAGCGTCCTGGTCAGAAAAAAAGTCGTCGTCACCGCAACCAACAGCAAAAACGCCCAAGGCTAGTACGCCCAGGCCATTCAGCAAATACTTCTTGCCTATCATAATAAACGATTAATAAATAGAGTACTCTTGTGGACCAGCCAGGGCTTGAACCTGGGACCTCCAGATTATGAGTCTGTTGCTCTAACCAACTGAGCTACAAGTCCGGTTTGTGAGTGCAAAGGTACGTCAAATAATCGAATTATGCAAATTTTTTTGCTTAAATAGCGAAAATATGGTTAACTTTGCAGCCGTATGCAAGAAAAAAACAACGAAAACGCACATCTTGTCAACGGACTTTCGACGTCAGAAGTCTGTGAACGCAGAGCACAATATGGTGAAAACCTACTGACGCCGCCACGCCGGAAATCTCTTTGGAAACTCTATCTTGAGAAATTCGAGGATCCCATCATCCGTATCCTGCTCGTGGCGGCCGTTGTGTCATTGACGATGGCCTTCTTCGGACACGACATCATTGAGACCGTTGGTATCATCCTGGCCGTCTTCTTCGCCACGACTGTCGGCTTCTACTTTGAGTGCGACGCGTCCCGGAAGTTCGATGTGCTGACAGCCCTCGATGAGGAACAACCGGTAAAAGTGTTGCGCGACGGGAAAATACAGCAGATAGCACGCCATGAAGTGGTGGTCGATGATATTGTCATTGTAGAAACAGGTGACGAGGTGCCCGCCGACGGCCGTCTGTTCACGTCAGTCGACCTGCAGGTGGACGAATCGGGGCTGACGGGCGAACCGCTGACAAGTAAAGGGGTGAGCGATCGTCAAGGAAACGGTGACGAGGCTTACCCTCGCGATTTATTATTGCGTTCTTCGATGGTAATGAACGGGCGCGGGCGCTATGTGGTAACGGCCGTCGGCGACCAGACCGAAATCGGAAAGGTAGCGCGTCAGGCCACGGAGCTCACCGCCGTCAAGACGCCACTGAACATCCAACTGGAGCGGCTGGCCAAGCTCATCAGCAAGATAGGCAGTGCCGTCTCAATGCTGGCATTCCTGACTTTCCTCGTTCACGACATCCTGACACAGCCACTGTGGCACACGGACGACTACCTCGGTATGGCTGAAGTGGTACTGCGCTACTTCATGATGGCTGTCACGCTGATTGTCATGGCCGTACCTGAAGGATTGCCCATGGCCGTCACACTGGCACTGGCACTGAATATGCGACGTATGCTGAAGTCGCACGATCTGGTGCGCAAGCTAGATGCCTCGGAGACCATGGGTGCGGTGACCGTCATCTGTACCGACAAGACGGGTACACTGACAGAGAACCGCATGACAGTGGCAGAAATGGAGATAAACGGTGAGGGAGAAGAGAGCCAAGAATTGCTCTACAAGGCTATTGCCCTGAACACCACGGCCCAGCGGGACCTTGGCAACCCGACTGAGCAGGCCCTGCTGCGCTGGCTGCCAACTGACTACGACTACGAAAAGATTCGTCGCGAAACCGTCATCGGGCAACAGCTGCCCTTCTCAACCGAAAAGAAATATATGGCAACAGTAGCTGACGGTAGGCTTTACGTAAAGGGGGCGCCCGAGATGATTCTCGACATGTGCGACCTGACGTCTGAGAGCCGACAGCATGTCGAGGAACAACTCAGCAACTATCAGCATCGCGCCATGCGTACACTGGCATTTGCAACAAGGGTATGTACCGACATCGAGACAAGTCACCTGCAACTGCAAGCTGTCTGTGCCATTAGTGACCCACTACGAGCCGACGTCCCTGCAGCCGTTTCCGACTGTCGCCGGGCCGGCGTCAAGGTAAAAATCGTGACTGGTGATACCGCAGCAACAGCAGCTGAGATAGCCCGGCAGATAGGCATTAGCGGAACGGTCATCACCGGCGAGGCTTTTGCTGCCATGAGCGATGAGGAAGCACTCACACGCGTTGAAGACATTATGGTCATGAGCCGTGCACGGCCCACCGACAAGCAACGGCTGGTTAGGCTACTGCAACAGCGAGGCGAGGTGGTTGCCGTCACTGGCGACGGCACGAATGACGCTCCGGCGCTGAACCATGCGCATGTGGGACTGTCGTTAGGATCGGGCACCAACGTTGCTAAAAACGCCAGCGACATCACCCTGATTGATGATTCCTTCCGAAGCATCGTCCACGCAATCATGTGGGGGCGTTCGCTTTACAGGAACATCCAGCGGTTCATCTTCTTCCAGCTGGTCGTAAACGTGGCCGCACTGCTACTCGTGCTTGGCGGCTCGATCATCGGTACGGAATTGCCGCTGACAGTAACCCAGATACTGTGGGTGAACCTCATTATGGACACGTTCGCTGCCATGGCACTGGCATCGTTACCACCATCACGTGAGGTCATGCGGCAGCCCCCCCGATCACAAGAAGACTTCATCATCACGGCGGGTATGGCCAGAGGTATAGCGGGCGTCGGTATCGGCTTCTTTGCCGTTATGTTCTTCTACCTCTATCGTATAGAACTAAGCGGGGGCATCGACCTGCGTGAGCTGACCATCTTCTTTACAACCTTTGTCATGCTACAGTGGTGGAACCTGCTGAACGCAAAGACACTCGGCTCACGCCACTCCGCCTTCCGCTACCTGTTACGCTGCCGTGGCATGCTACTGGTACTGGCCATGATACTGGCAGGGCAGTGGCTCATCGTCACCTATGGCGGAAAGATGTTCCGCACGGAACCTCTGCCGGCGACAACCTGGCTATACATTATCTTAGGGACCTCACCCGTCCTGTGGGCTGGTGAGGGCTACCGACTCATTTGCAGACTTATGAAGAAATGAAGACCATCTATTTGAACCAGCTTAACAGACCACTTGAGGCCAGTGCCGCCACCATCGGTTTCTTCGACGGTGTGCACCGTGGCCATCTGTTCTTGATTAAGCAGCTAAAGGAACTGGCCGCTGCCAAAGGCCTGCTCACGACGGTCATCACCTTCGCCCGTCATCCGCGTCAGGTAGTCAGCACCGACTGGCAGCCACAACTGCTGACAACATTTGACGAAAAAGCAGCCCTGCTGTCTCAAACAGGCATAGACCAGTTGGTGGTACTGCCGTTTGACCGTGAAATGGCCTCACTCTCCGCCCAGATGTTCATGCAACAAATACTCAGTGAACGTCTAAACGTACGGCTACTGTTAACAGGTTATGACAACCGCTTTGGCCACGACCGCCGCGAAGGCTTTAGCAACTATGTTGACTACGGCCGTATGCTGGACATAGATGTCTGTCTTGGGCAGCCACTGACTGACGAAGGGACACAAATCAGTTCGTCAGTCATCCGCCGCTGTCTGAGCCAAGGCGACGTAGAACATGCCGCCTATTATCTCGGACATCCCTATATTATCTCGGGCAGCATCGTCAGCGGCCATCAAGTGGGACGCCAGCTTGGATTCCCCACTGCCAACCTGCTGCCGTCCACATCGGAAAAACTGCTCCCTGCACCAGGCGTCTATGGCGTTAAAGTATGTGTGGCAGGTACAGCGGAATGGAGGCCTGGAATGATGAACATCGGGCATCGCCCAACGTTTGATGACGTTCAGTTAAGCCTCGAAGCCCATATCTTCAATTATACTGGCAACCTGTACGGACAGCAGATGACCGTGGCATTCCATCACCATCACCGAGAAGAACGACGGTTCGCATCGGTAGCAGAGCTTCAAGAACAACTGCACAAAGACGCCACCACCATAGAACAATACCTACAAGCATCGGAAACATGAAAAAAGCCATTATCTACACCGTCACCTTCATTGCCATACAACTCATTGTCTCGGCTATCGGCCAAGGGCTGTGGAGCATCTTCAACAAGACAACAGGAACGCCCATGAGCATACCCGTGCTCATCGCCACCATGACGTTCACCAGTATTGTCACCATCATCGTCTTCCTTTATCTGAAATGGGCCGAGGTGTCACCCCAATATCTGCGCTCGCGCCCCTGGGGGGTGTTCTTCTGGTGCGCTATTGCTGCCTGCGGTGCCATCATCCCCTCGACATGGCTACAAGAAATGATGCCACCACTGCCCAACATCATCGAGGAAGAAATGGGCATGATACTTCAGAACCGATGGGGCTACCTGACCGTAGGTATTCTTGCACCGCTGGGTGAGGAACTGGTGTTCCGTGGAGCTGTCCTGCGTGCTCTGCTACGGTGGACGCCACGACACTGGATGGCCATCGCCATTTCCGCACTGCTCTTCGCCCTCATCCATGCCAACCCTGCCCAGATGCCACATGCATTCCTGATCGGTCTGCTGCTGGGATGGCTGTACTATCGCACGGACAGCATCCTACCTGGCATTGTCTATCACTGGGTAAACAATACCTTTGCCTATGTTTTCTACAATCTGTATCCAGACCCCTCGCTCCAACTCAGCGACCTGTTTGGCAGCAGTCGCACCGTCTACGGAGCCGTGTTTTTCTCGCTCCTCATCCTGGTTCCTGCTCTCTACCAACTGAACCTGCGGCTCCACAAGGCTGAATAGAAATAGCGAAGAGGCCATCACCGACATCTCGGTACTGGCCTCTTCTTTTTCCTGAATTTAGTATGTTATGAAAAATTTGAGAGAATAGAAACTTCACAGTTTCTGGTTGTTGTGTTTTAACAAATGATTATTTAGAGAAAGCATAGAAATAATGTCTTCAGTACTTGGGCAGTGTCGGTGAGACGATGTTTACCGTATCAATGACATTCTCTGCCTGAACAGGACCCTGCATACTCACCGAGTCCATCCGATGAGCCTCAACAGCCTCCCTCGGATTATCATATCCCCATTCCCACGGTGCCTGAGCAGCATTGCCCAACGTCAGGACAATTGCCACCACAGCCGCAGCCTTGAACAGCGGCATGAGGCGTTGTGTTAGTGAGATTGTCTGAGCCTTTACTGTTCTCTGCTCCTCTGTCAAGGCAAGGATACGGGCATCGAATTCTTCTCCTAAAGGCTCGTCCTGCTGGGCCTCATAGCCAAAGAGTGGCTGATATTTAGCCAACCATACAGGTACATCCTCCTGAGAGAAGAACATCCGCAGAATCTCCTCTTCCTTCAGCGTGGTTTCACACTGAAAGTAGCGTTCTAGCAACTGTTCGATGTATTTATAATCCATATTATCGTAGTCTTGACAGTCCGTCATAGAACAATCATGCTCCTATAAGTAAGACGAATAAGCAGACAAAAAGTTACAGCCCATAATCCTCCTCTTGCAAGAATTTTTGCTTGACGGTCTGTCGGGCACGGAAGATATTAACCTTTACCTGCTGTTCGGTTATATCCATGATGTTGGCAATATCCTTGTAGCTTTTGCCTTCGAAATCGCGTAGTTGCATGGCCGTGCGCTGTTTTTCAGGCAGGCTGTCAACAAGCCGTTTCACAATCAATATTCTGTCCTGCATAACCGTCTGGTCTTCCGGGTTGGAAAAATGACTCCGGTCAGGAGCATCATGCAGAGACATGTCAAGACTCTGCTCAGTAGCCGTCATCTTGCGGGTCTTGTCAAGAGCCTGATTCCGGCAGATGGTAAGACAAAAGGCCTCTACGGACTCCAACTGAGTCCACTGTTCCCGACGGTTCCACACTTTAATCATGGTTTCCTGCACAACATCTTCCGCATCAGCAGGGTTAAGCGTGATGCGTAACGCCAGTCTGTAGAGTTTGTTCTTCAGCGGCAGAATGTCATTTTGGAAACTGATTTGTTTCACACCTTACCTTTTTCTTATTCACTTTTCAATCACCGTACCATGCTGACCGTCAATCGCTGTTGCCAACGTGATAACAACCCGTTTGACACCATCATCAACCGCAGCAAGCGCATTCTCAATCTTCGGAATCATGCCGCCACTGATAATCCCATCAGCCTTATAACGCTCAAAATCAAGACGGGTCAGGGTAGGAATGACGGAGTCGTCATCATCAGGATCCAGCAATACACCATTCTTCTCAAACGAGAATATCAATGTAACCTCATAGAACGGCGCCAGAGCCTTCGCTGTCTCAGAAGCCATTGTGTCGGCATTTGTATTAAGGATGTGCCCCTTGCCGTCATGTGTCAGCGGGGCAATAACGGGCACCAACCCCGCCTCAATGAAACAGGCCAGTTTCGGACCATCGGCCTTCTTGACGTCGCCAACAAAGCCGTAGTCAACCCCGTTCTTCGGCGGACGCTTTACAGAACAGAAAATATCAGCGTCGGCACCGCAAAGACCTACCGCGTCGACTCCCAACGACTGAAGTACAGCCACCACATGCTTGTTTACCAAGCCGCCATAAACCATCGTCACAACGTCAAGCATGGGGGCGTCGGTAATACGCCGTCCTTCAACCATTTTCGTCTCAATACCCAGTTCGGCTGCCACCTTCGTGGCGCGCCGGCCTCCTCCATGCACCAGCACCTTAGGCCCTTCTATGGCACGGAAGTTATTCAGTAGTTGCGTCAGTTGTGCCTCGTCTTCAACGACAGCACCACCCACTTTGACAATGGTCAGTTTCTGTTTCATCATTCCAGTTTCTGTTTCATTATTCCAAATACGTATAGCCATATAGTCCGCTACGATAAGTAGACAGGAACTCTTTTCCTTCTTCAAGTGTAATCCTCCCCTCCTTAACACTCTTTGTCACCCAGATCTCGAGCTGTCGGACCAGCTTCTTCGGATTGTACTGCACATACTCCAGCACTTCCTCGACCGTCTCGCCGTCAATAATCTGGTCAATATGATAACGACCGTCCTTCACCGAGATGTGCACCGCTGTCGTATCTCCGAAAAGGTTATGCATGTCACCAAGAATCTCCTGATAAGCGCCAACAAGGAATACACCAAGATAATAATCTTCGGTCTTCTTAAGGGCATGAACAGGCAGTGCATGCGAGTTGTGACGATTAGTCACGAAGTTTGCAATCTTTCCGTCCGAATCGCAGGTAATGTCCTGAATGGTGGCATTACGCGTCGGCCGTTCATTCAGGCGCTGGATAGGCATGATGGGGAACACCTGGTCGATGGCCCACGAGTCACTCAAACTCTGGAAGAGAGAGAAGTTACAGAAATACTTGTCGGCCAGGAGCTTGTCGATATTCATCAACTCTTCGGGCACATGCTTCAGTGTCTTTGCCAAAGCGTGAATCTCATGACAGACGCTCCAATACATCGCCTCTATCTCGGCACGCGTCTTCAGGTCAACGATACCATGGCTGAAGAGGTCAAGCACCTCCTCGCGGATCTGTTCTGCGTCGTGCCAGTCCTCAAGTACGTTACGTGCCGAAAGATTATCCCAGATCTCATATAAATCCTTCACCAACTGGTGTGAGTTCTCATCGGGCTCAAACTCTTCAGGCATCTCGGGCAGTGAGGCCGTCTCCAGCACGTTAATGACCAGCACCGAGTGGTGGGCAGCCAGCGAACGTCCACTCTCTGTAATCAGGTTCGGGTGAGGAAGACCGTTCTTGTTTGCCGCTTCAACGAAGGTATAGATACAGTCATTCACATACTCCTGAATGCTATAGTTCACCGAACTTTCAGATGAGGGTGACCGTGTGCCGTCATAATCAACTCCCAGTCCGCCGCCACAGTCGACGAACTCCACGCCATAGCCCATCTTGTGAAGTTGAATATAGAACTGTGATGCCTCACGCAGAGCTGTCTGGATACGGCGTATCTTTGTAATTTGCGAACCTATGTGGAAGTGTATCAGTTTCAGGCAGTCACGCATCTCGCGCTTGTCGAGCTGTTCCAGAGCCTCAAGAAGTTCTGCACTTGTCAGTCCGAATTTCGAGGCGTCGCCGCCGCTCTCCTCCCACTTGCCACTGCCACTTGATGCCAGCTTGATGCGAATACCGATGCTCGGTCTCACATCCAGCTTCTTGGCAATCTTCGCGATGACATCCAGTTCATTGGGTTTCTCCACGACTATGAAGATACGCTTACCCATCTTCTGCGCCAATAACGCCAGTTCTATGTAGGACTGGTCCTTATAGCCATTGCAGACAATGACCGAGTCGCTCTGGCACTGCATGGCCAGCACTGCATGCAACTCCGGCTTCGACCCTGCCTCCAGTCCGAGATTGAACTTCCGGCCATGTGAGATGATCTCCTCAACAACGGGCTGCATCTGGTTGACCTTGATGGGATAGATAACATAGTTATCCCCTTTATAGTCGTACTCCTTAGCAGCCTTACGGAAACAACTCCACGTTTTCTCAATACGGTTGTCCAAGATATCAGGGAAACGCAGTAGCACAGGTGCCGTGACATCACGCAGCTGCAATTCGTCCATCACTTCTCGCAAATCAATCTGTGTGTCATCCTTACAAGGTGTCACATACACATTTCCAGCATCATTGATACCAAAGTAGCTTGTGCCCCAGCCATTGATGTTATACAACTCGCGGGCATCGTCTATTGTCCATTTCTTCATATTGACTGCAAAGGTAGTAAATAATTCTTTGAAACCTCAATCCCATTTGTTATTTCCGTCGGCTCAGACTTCAAGTATTTCTCTCAGTTTCTGTACGGTAATCTTTATCTTGTCGTAATTATCCATCAGCGAGACATCCAGGACATAGCGGGCCTGTGAGTAGAACTGCTCACGATACTGGAGCTGCTCGCGAATATAAGCGATCAACTCGTCGGGCGTTTTTCCTTTCAAGAGCGGACGGTCGCCTTTTCCCATCAGCAGGTGGTGGTGGAGCACCTCTGGTGTTGCCTTGAGCCAGACAACCTGTGCCTGACTATTCATATAGTCAATATTGTCAAAGAAACAGGGTGTACCCCCGCCACAGCTGACAATGACATCTTCGAACTCTGCAACCTCGTGCAGCATGTTGCGTTCTATCTGCCGGAAGCCCTCCTCACCGCGCTCAGCGAAAATCTGCGACACTTTCTTGCGCATGCGGCTCTCTATATACCAGTCAAGATCATAGAAGGGCATACCGAGTTCCTTAGCCAACGCACGTCCGACGGTGGTTTTACCAGAACCCATGTAACCTATGATAATTATACGTCGCATTGAATAACCGCTATTAGGTGAGTGACCACTTCATTCAACCCTTGTTAATAATGGCCATGCATTCCTCGTATCCCAGCTTCGCAGCACGCTCGTGCATGGATTTTGGCAGACGGTAGTTCTTGCCGTCGTATGCGAGATAAGGGCCATAGCGTCCGTTAAGAACCTCCAGCTTCTCATCCTCAGCAAACACCTTCAGGTGCTTCTGGGTGTCTTGCTGACGTTTCTCATCGATAAGTCTGACCGCTTCCTCAAGCGTAATGGCCATGGGGTCAGAGTCCTTCGGAAGAGACGTGTACTTCTTGTCATGCAGAACATAAGGGCCGAAACGGCCTGCACCAATGGTGACCGCCTTTCCCTCATACTGGCCAATCTCACGTGGCAGACGGAATAGCTCAAGTGCCTCGTCAAGCGTGATTGACTCCATGCTCTGTTCCTTGGGCAGTTGTGCAAAACGCGGTTTGTCCTTATCTTCGGCAGTACCAATCTGCACGACAGGTCCAAAACGTCCGATTTTGACGAATACTGGTTTCTTGGACTTTGGGTCAATACCAAGCTGACGCTCGCCGGCCTTGTGTTCATGGCGGCTATTCATAGCCTTGTCAACAGTAGGCTCGAAGCTCTTGTCAAAGACCTTCAGCATCTTTGTCCATGTTTCCTTGCCTTCTGCAATCTTGTCGAAGTCTTGTTCGACGTTTGCAGTAAAATTATAGTCCATTATCTCATGGAAATTATCCATGAGGAAGTCATTGACAACCATACCGATGTCAGTAGGCAACAGTTTACCCTTATCGGATCCAGCCATCTCCTTCCGCGTCTTTTGAGTGATGAGCTTACCCTTCAGGGTATTGATGGTATAGGTACGCTCTTCGCCCTTACGATCACCCTTTTGGACATATTCTCGCTGCTGGATAGTTGAAATCGTGGGGGCATAAGTAGAAGGACGGCCGATACCCAACTCTTCGAGCTTGTGAACCAGAGAAGCTTCAGTATAGCGCTGAGGTCCCTGACTAAAACGTTCTGTTGCCTGTATCTCACGACGAACAAGCTGCATACCTTCTTGCAGCGGCGGCAGTACATGGCCATCCTCTGTCTCCTGTTCTTCATTGTCAGACGACTCACGGTAGACCTTGAGAAATCCGTCGAACTTGACGACTTCACCTTGTGCAATGAACTTGTTAGGGAGTGACGCATTGAGTGATGTCGAGGGCAGTATGGCTATCTCCACCATCGTTTTCTCCAGCTCTGCATCAGCCATCTGTGAGGCTGCCGTACGTTTCCAAATCAACTCATAGAGCTTCTTTTCCTGTGCGGACCCCTCGATGGTTGTCTGATCCATGTAGGTAGGACGGATGGCCTCATGTGCCTCCTGAGCGCCTTTCGAACTGGTGTGGTATTGACGGGGTTTGGAGTAGTCCTCGCCATAGAGTCTGAGAATCTCCGTTTTCGCTGCTCCCAAGCAGAGCGACGACAGGTTTACCGAGTCTGTACGCATATACGTGATACGTCCGCTCTCATACAGGCGCTGCGCTACCATCATCGTCTGACTCACGGTGAAACTCAGTTTTCGTGCAGCTTCCTGCTGAAGGGTCGACGTAGTAAACGGAGGTGCCGGCATACGCTTCAACGGCTTCTTCTGTACCGACTCAACTATAAAGGTAGCGTCCTTACACGACTCCAGGAAAGTCATCACCTCGTCATGAGACTTCAGACGGCTGCCCAGCTGTGCCTTCACCTCGCTCTGCGATCCATCGGCATTGGTCATGCCAAATATGGCACTGACGCTATAGAAAGGTTCGCTGACAAAGGCCTGAATCTCACGTTCACGCTCAACAATGAGTCTGACGGCCACGCTCTGCACACGACCTGCTGAAAGAGCCGGCTTCACCTTACGCCACAACACAGGCGACAACTTAAAGCCCACCAGACGGTCCAGTACGCGACGTGCCTGCTGGGCATTGACCAAATCCATATTCAAATGACGCGGATGCTCAATAGCCTCAAGAATTGCAGGCTTGGTGATTTCATGGAAAACAATACGATTAGTTTTCTCCTCATCTAATCCCAGCACCTCACAAAGATGCCAAGAGATTGCTTCTCCTTCACGGTCTTCATCGGATGCGAGCCAAACCTTTTCAGCCTCTTTTGCCTGTTTCTTCAAATCGCCTACAAGCTTCTTCTTTTCATCAGGAATCTCATATTCGGGTTCAAGTGACTTCTCATCAATACTCAGTTCCTTCTTCTTCAAATCGCGAATGTGTCCATAGCTTGACATCACCTTAAAATCCTTTCCAAGGAATTTTTCAATGGTTTTTGCCTTAGCCGGCGACTCTACGATAACCAAATTCTTCTGCATATCCTTGTGTCGTTTTGTTTACTTTGGGGCGCAAAAGTACGCAAAACTTTCACATATACCTTATTATATAGGAAAGTTTTTTGTTTTTTTAAGATTTTAACAAGAGTGTCCCATACTTGGGTTGTCTGTATTTTTGAATAGTTCAAGATTCTGCTTGTATTAATACATTTTTTTTCGTACCTTTGCACACAAAAACAAAAACAATGAGAGCAATAAGACTACTACTGGTCATTTTATGCATGACAATGGCAATGACAACGGCATCAGCACAAAAGGAGAAAACCTACAATCTATGGAGCGCCGGAGCGCCTAACTCCAACGGAAATCCGACTGACACGGCACAGATAACCGTATTCCTGCCACCATCGGAAAGGGCGACGGGACGTGCGGTGGTGGCATGCCCAGGGGGTGGCTACAGCCACTTGGCGATGGCCCATGAAGGAACCGACTGGGCTCCGTTCTTCAACCAGCAGGGAATAGCCCTGATTGTCCTAAAATACCGTATGCCACGCGGTAACTATGAGGTTCCTGTCAGCGATGCCGAGGAGGCAATACGCTTTGTTCGCCGTAATGCCAAGCAGTGGCATATTGATGCAGACCAGATTGGTATTATGGGTTCGTCTGCTGGTGGACACTTGGCATCAACCATTGCGACCCACTCGAAAGGAGAGGCAAAGCCCAATTTCCAGATATTGTTCTATCCTGTCATCACAATGGACCCCAGTTTCACACATCGCGGTTCACATGACAGTTTTTTCGGAAAGGACCGTACGAAACGCGAACTGAAAAAGCTGGAACAACTATACAGCAATGACCTACAGGTGACACGCGCAACACCACGCGCATTCATTGCGCTGAGCGATGATGACGGGGCTGTACTGCCTGCAAATGGTGCAAACTATTATCAAGAGTGCTATCGCCACGATGTTCCAGCCGCCCTACACATTTATCCCTCGGGGGGACACGGCTGGGGAATCCGTACTTCCTTTGCCTTTCACCTTGAGATGCTTCTTGAACTCAAGGCCTGGCTACAAAGTTTCTAACAATAAAGGCGCTGTTACAACAGCGCCTTTATTTCGTTCTCTATGTCTTTCATCTGTGACGACCGCTTCACCAGATTGTTACCTCGGTCTATCAGGAAGAACTCCGGCAAACTTTGCACATTGTAGTACGTCAACACTGGCGACTGGATTCCTTCCGCATCACGAACGCTTATCCATGGGAGTGCTGCCGTCTGCTGCTTCCAAAAGTGTTCATCGCTGTCAAGAGACACCTGGAAAATCTCCAGTCCCTGTGCATGATATTTGTTATAGAGTTCACGAAGCATGAGAATGCGCTTGGGAGAATCCTGGAGCGAAAAGAGATGAAAGTCAAGTAATACGACCTTCCCTTTCAAATCGGTCAGCATGCGTTTCGTGCCTTTATTATCCGTCAGTTCAATATTGATGACACCCGACTCTACTACTTTCGACGCGTCAAGCGACTGTTCCCGATTGTTATAATCAATCAGACGCACGCTCTTCAAACCTTCTATGGCGATATTATGCAGGTTCTGCCACGCTCAGCTCCCGGATAATATGTATCCCAACTGGTAGCCACAGCAGCAAACACCTTCACATCGTCACGATTGTTCTTAGGATCGAAGATCAGCCAAGGACCAAGCGTCTGGAACAGCGCAAAATAAGCATATGACTTGTTGGGCTCCTTGAAGATATAATTCATCTTAACATCTTCCTTATAGGCATTCAACATCCGCTGTAACGAGTCGAGCAGTTGGCCTCGGTCCAGCTGTCCGCTACGCTCAAGCGCAATGGCCTGTCCCTGCAGAGCAATCTGTTTCAGAGCCAGTTCTCTGATTTTCGAGCAATTGTCTGACCCTTCAACCTCATATTGCGTCGCCATAGCCGGACACTGAGCCTTGACGGTCACGGTTTCTGTGGAGTCGATGGCAACGTTGATAATCTGGTCACCAATACGCAGACGGTAGAACTCTGGTGCCGGTGTCGCTTCGCCGGAAAAGTCAAAACGGCCGTCACTGCTAAGCTTGGTCGAGTCGAGTGCCTGTATGCCTGACAGTCCCATATGCTCAAAGTATAACACGGAGTCGGCAGCATTGTCTATCACACCTTCCACATGGAACTTGTTCTGATTACATGCTGTCAATGCCAAGACAGCAAAGGCAGCGCAAATGGTTTGGGTTATCTTATTCATGATCATTGCTAATTGTTTTTGCGTGCAAAGGTACGAAAAAAAGTGAGAATTGAGTTATGAGTTATAAGAAATATCATTCAAAGAAAGAAAATACTCTCCGGCCCCATATTTAATAACAAGTCAAGAATCGACAGATTGGGCTGAAAGCCATAGCGATGGGCGTATACCTGATAGTAGGGACGAGGATGAAAAGTGATGTCTTCAACAGGATGTTTGGGATTAATGGATGTGCGATAATCGGTCAAGGAGTCAGAAAAGAAAATGTATTCAGGATGGATGTCTATCAAGTCGCAAATGGTCTCACAGATCGCCTCGTTGAAATCAAGAAGATAATCCCAGTGTCCTTCGAAGAACGGACGGAGGTCGTCTTGATAATACTCAAAAAAGGGGGACTCACCATACGCCGACATAATGGCATTCCAGTGTACGCGTCGCCAATCGCCATGATTGCTAATGCGCACATCGCGTGTCAGCCGGGCTTTCTCAACAGGCACCGTTAATGCCTGCACACCATTAGCCGCAGCAATGTAGCAGCGATTACGATAGGTCTGCTTCAAGAACACCTCAGCAGAGTCTATGATTACTCCATCCGAACGATACAGTTTCTGATACCACTGCACGGGGCCAAAATAGGTTGTTGAGAGAAATACGTTCATGGTACCGAAAGAAAACGCGAAGTCTGATATCCTCTCCAGAAGGGATTCCCCGCTTCATGGTTATACAACACCATTACCACTCGTCCAATAATAAACTCCTCGGAGATGATGCCCAAGCGGTCAAAATAATAGCAGTCTCGATCAGCACAGTTTGTTTTGCTCGGCAGAACCACTTTACTTCTTCCCCCCAATGTCACAGTGTCACCAGGAAGTGCCACACAGCGTCCTATCAACACATGCCCAAGGGTGTCTTCAACGGCAACATATTCACCTTTGCAGACCGGTTGCCAACAGAGCCGCCCATAACTGAAAAGTCCTCCCCCACCAGTTCGAAGACCATACGACCAACGGTTCACCACTACTCTGTCGCCAGCGGTAAATTTCGGCTCTAAGCCGGAACCATTGACGGAATAGACCGTGAAGAACAACGCTCTGAAAAGCAGCATTACGACAAAAGCCACCAACAGCGCCACGAGGAACTTCAGTGTACTACGCACTTATTTTATGTTATCAACCATACGGAAGAGCCGACTCCAGCGGACTCCAGAGAAACCGCTACGGTCAGGATCGCTGGACCACCAGATAAAGATTGGCTTGCCCACAATATGGTCTTCGGGTACGAAACCCCAGTAACGTGAGTCGGCCGAATTGTGACGGTTATCACCCATCATCCAATAATAGTCCAGTTTGAAGGTATATGTCTTCGCTTCTTTACCATTAATCATAATTTTCCCATCATGTACCTGAAGGTCATTACCTTCGTATGCACGGATACAGCGTTCATATATGGGAAGATTCTCAAGTGTCAGATCAATACTCTTTCCCTTTGCAGGAATCCAGAGGGGGCCATAGTTGTCACGCGTCCAGTGCATATTGCCATTCTGCGGATAGATATCCCACTCATCCGTGTCGACATTCAGCTCGATGCTCTCCACAAGATCCTTGCGGGCCTTCAGCACATCAACAGCGTGCTGTGTCAGGGGCATGACTCCCTGCTGATTCAGACTCATCAGGTCCTCCATAGATATACCTAACTCCTGCATCAACTCATCAGGAATTCCCTGCTTCAACTTCACATGATAGGTGTATTGCACATTGTCAGGTTCCTTGTTGGCCTTACCGTCTGTATAGACAATACGATCTTTTATCTGCAGAGTCTGACCGGGCAGTCCTACACAACGCTTCACGTAATTCTCACGTCGGTCCGTAGGACGCGTGCCAACGCCTCCGAAGTCAACGAAATGATCAAGAATTTGCTGCCGTCCCGCGGTATAGATGGTCTGGAAGAACTTATAACGCTGTTCGGCTGTCAGGCTGTCCACATCCGGCCGCTGCGGATACATCTGGTAACCCAGCATATAGCATAAACGGTAATACTCTGTCTGATAGGGTTGCTTCATACAGATGGTGTCACCGGCGGGATAGTTAAAGACAACAATATCGTTCTGCTGCACGGTGCCCAGGCCTTTCACGCGCCGATAGTCCCAATGTGGCCACTCAATGTATGACTTGCACTCAATGACCGGTAACGTATGCTGCGTCAACGGCATTGTCAGCGGTGTCTCAGGAATACGCGGTCCGTAACTCACCTTTGATACGAACAGATAGTCGCCAGTCAGTAACGACTTCTCCAAAGACGAACTGGGGATGACATAGTTCTGGAAAAAGAACTGATTGATGAAATAGACAGCCACCAAAGCAAAGACAATGGCGTCAACCCATGACATAACGAACTTCGTCGGTCCTTCTTTCTCTTTCCACCACTGCCACTTTATCTTCTTGGTGATATAGGCATCATAGATGAATGGAACAACCAACAGTCCCAGCCACGACTTTACCCAATAGAGAAACAACAGATACAGCAACAACACTATAACGAACTTTGCCCACTGCTTCTTCGGATTCAGCTTTGCTTTTCTCTTGTCAATCATTTGTATCTATAATCTTTTTTCATGCTTTTGACGCTTGCAACACCCTTAAAAGTTGCACCAAGCATGTTCTTCTAACTTCCTTTAACTTCTTCTTCTTTCTCCTTAAAAAGAAAACATATCTGAGATTGTCAGCAGACCCTGATGATCCTTTGTAAACTCAGCTGCCAGCACAGCGCCGAGGGCAAAGCCCTTGCGTGAATGGGCATCATGCGTAATAGTAATGAGATCGGCATCTGAGTCATAACGCACCGTATGAATGCCTGGTACCTCGCCACGACGAATGTGGTCAACACGCAACAGCTTAGGATCTGTCGTGTCCTCAGCCCAATCCTCCTTACGATCGATATTCTCAACGATCTCCTCAGCCAAAGTGATAGCCGTGCCACTGGGATGGTCCAGTTTGTGCACGTGGTGCGTCTCCTCCATCTCCACGTCGTACTGTGGGAACTGATTCATAATCTTAGCCAGATAACGGTTCACGGCCGAGAAGATAGCCACGCCGATAGAGAAGTTCGAGGCCCAGAACAGCGTCTTGCCGTCGGCGCAGGCCTTGCGCACCTCGTCGCCATGCTCCTTCATCCATCCCGTAGAGCCCGACACTACCTTGACGCCCTTGGACCATGCCTTCAAGTAGTTGCCATAGGCTGCCTGCGGAGCCGTAAACTCAATGGCCACATCGGCCGATGCAAACTCTGGACTGTCGAAGTCCTGCTGGTTGTCAATGTCAATGATGCTGACAATCTCATGTCCACGGTCACGGGCAATCTGTTCAATCATCTTACCCATCTTGCCATAACCTATCAATGCAATCTTCATATCTTCTTTCGTATTAAATCGCTACAAAATTACAAAAACGACACCAAAACGCCAAATATTATAACAACGTTTCACATAAACATCTGACTGACACGGCGTAGAGCCGCCACAAGCGCGTCAACCTCGGCCTGGGTGTTGTAAAGGGCAAACGAAGCGCGGACGGTGCCGCTGATACCCAAACGGTCCATTAGAGGTTGCGCACAATGATGACCGGTTCTAACTGCGATACCCAACCGGTCAAGCAGTGTGCCGATGTCCAGATGGTGAATATCTCCCACATTGAAGCTTACTACAGCATCCCGCCGCGAGACATCCATCGGACCATAGATCTTAACGCCTTCGACGGTCATCAGTTGCTCCATGCAATAGCGGGTGAGCTCCTGCTCATGCTGCTGAATGGCTTCAAAGCCGATGGAATCGATATATTCGATGGCCTTGGCAAGTCCGTGGGTGGCCACATAGTCTGGAGTACCGGCCTCAAACTTAAACGGCAGACGCTCGAAGGTCGTCTTCTCCCACGTCACCTCGTCTATCATCTCGCCACCACCCTGATACGGCGGCAGCTTTTCGAGCCACTCTTCCTTGCCGTAAAGCACGCCAATACCCGTAGGTCCGTACATCTTATGCCCGCTGAAAGCCAGGAAGTCACAGTCCATCGCCTGCACATCCACCTTGAAGTGAGGGACACTCTGGGCACCATCCACCAAGACGGGAATATCGTGGGCATGGGCAATCTTGATGATCTGCTCCACTGGATTAATGGTTCCCAGGACATTACTCACATGAGCCACACTCACCAACTTCGTTTTAGTAGAGAACAGAGAGCTGAGAGTAGAGAGATTGAGCAAGCCGTCATCGGTAATCGAGATATGTTTGACGACAATGCCCCGTTTCATCGCCTGCAGTTGCCAGCTGACGATATTTGAATGGTGCTCCATCTCCGTGACAATCACCTCATCGCCAGCCTGCATCTGCGATTCGCAGAATGACTGTGCAACCAGGTTTATCGCCTCTGTAGTACCACGCGTAAAGACGATTTCCTCTGTTTTGCGGGCATTGATAAATGCACGAACCTTCTCACGAGCCGCTTCGTGCAGATCGGTAGCCTGCTGCGAGAGATAATGTACGCCACGGTGCACGTTTGCATTCACATTAAGGTATTCGTCCCTCATGGCATCGAGCACCATGAGCGGTTTTTGTGTGGTGGCGGCATTGTCGAGATAAACCAGCGGCTTCTTGTACACCTCACGTCCCAAGATGGGGAATTCCTCGCGTATTTTCTTTATATCGTACATGGTCACTATCACTCTTCGTTATTCACTATTCACTTACACAGCTTGCAACCTGAGCATTTGTTGAGTTCGCCGCGGAAGCGCTTTTCCACCAAATAGTGCAGACGATCACGAAGCGGTTCTAACTGCATGTGGTCGATGACTTCGTTGATGAAGGCATTCTGAAGAAGAAGCTTGGCCTCCTGCAGCGAAATGCCTCGCTGGCGCATATAGAACAGCGCTGCATCGTTGAGCTGGCCCACCGTTGAGCCATGTGCACATTTCACGTCATCGGCATAGATCTCCAGCATCGGCTGCGTGTACATGCGAGCCTCCTTCGTTGCCGTAAGGTTCTGATTGGTCATCTGCGATGTCGTCTTCTGGGCACCATGCTCTACCAGCACCCGCCCGGCAAAAGCACCTGTAGCCTTGTCATCGAGCACATACTTATAGAGTTCGTTACTGGTGCAATGGGGTACGCGGTGTCTTATCAACGTGTTGTTGTCCACATGCTGTTGTTTGTCGGCAATGACACAGCCATAGCACTGGCACTCAGCGCCTTCGCCACTGAAAGTAAGGTTGAGCATGTTTCGGGTGACACCATTGTGAAGCGTGATGACGTTATGGTTGACGCGGCTGTTGGCCTTCTGATCGATATACACATTGCTCACACGCACATTCTTATGATGAGTCTCTTCCAGACAATACAGATCAAGCGACGCATCCTCTCCTACGTAAGCCTCAATGACCTGTGTCGCCAAGAAGTGACGGTCATCGGCTGCGTGGTCACAAAAAAGCATCTTTATCTCAGCTCCCGCCTCCAAAATGATGAGAACCCGACGGTTTACCATCAAATCGGGCACCTGACGCTGGGCATTCTGTGGTGTAGCCTTGAGGATGTTAATCACTTGAATGGCACGGTCCACCTTCACGTGCTTAGGCACATAGACCAGCATACCATCCTGGGCCAGCATCGTGTTAAGGGCTGTGATGGCATCCTCGCTGGTCTTGGCTAACTGAGAGTAGTACTTGGCTACGAGCTCAGGATAATCTCGCAGCGACCCCACGATGACACCCTCGGGCAGATGAGGAGTGGCATAAGGTATTCTCTCTCCTCTCTCCTCTCTCCTCTCTTCTCTATAGAACATATCGTTCACCACGAAATACAGGCTCGTCGACAAATTAGGCACATCGCAACGGAAGGCCTCATACGGATCTACGGGAATCTGCAGACGGCTGAGGTTCACGCCATAGTCTGGCTCAAAGAGTTTCTGAACATCGGTGTACTTATAGCGCTCCACTTTCTTTGATGGGAATCCCTGACGACGGAAGTCCTCATAGGCCTCATCGCGAACGGCATTCATCGCCTCTGGGGCATGGGAGAGAATCATCTCCCTGGCCTGCTCGTACAACTCTATATATTGTTGCTCACTGTTCATTCTTCACTATTCACTAGGGCGCAGCCGCTTATTCTTCACCAATCTCCTCTTTAATCCAATCGTAGCCATGCTCCTGAATCTGCACAGCCAGCTCAGGACCGCCCGTCTTCACGATACGACCTTTGTATAGCACATGCACGAACTGCGGACGGATCATCTCCAACAGACGGTCGTAGTGGGTGATGACTATGCACGATTTCTCGGGCGTCATCAGCTTGTTCACACCCTCGGCCACGATACGCATCGCATCAACATCCAGGCCAGAGTCAGTCTCGTCGAGGATGCTGAGTTTCGGCTCCAGCATCGCCATCTGGAAAATCTCGTTGCGCTTCTTCTCGCCGCCGCTGAACCCTTCGTTGACAGAGCGGTTGGCCAACTTCGAATCGAGCTCCACCACCTTGCGTTTCTCGCGCATCAGCTTCAGGAACTCTGCCGCATTCATCGGCTCCAGGCCCTGTGCCTTGCGCTTCTCGTTGAGGGCGGCCTTCATGAAGTTTGTCATTGAGACCCCAGGAATCTCGACAGGATACTGGAAACTCAAGAACAAACCTTCATGGGCGCGATCCTCAGGTTTCATCTCCAACAGGTTCTTGCCGTTGAAATAGGCCTCGCCTTCCGTGACCTCATAGAGCGGATTACCTACCAGCACGGCACTCAGCGTGCTCTTACCCGAACCGTTAGGCCCCATGATGGCATGAGTCTCACCATCATTAATCACAAGGTCGATACCCTTCAATATCTCTTTCTCGCCAATCCTGGCGTGTAAATTCTTGACTTCTAACATCTATTATTGGACTATTTGACTATTTACTATTGGACTATTTAGCCTACCGTGCCTTCAAGGGATACGGAAAGAAGCTTCTGAGCCTCGACGGCAAACTCCATGGGCAGTTTCTGAAGCACTTCCTTAGCATAACCGTTGACGATAAGGCCTACGGCCTGCTCCGTGGGAATGCCTCGCTGATTGCAATAGAAGAGCTGGTCCTCTGAGATTTTCGAGGTGGTAGCCTCGTGCTCGAAGATAGCTGTATCGTTGTGCACATCCATATATGGGAAGGTGTGGGCACCACAATCAGAGCCCAGAAGCAGCGAGTCGCACGAAGAATAGTTACGAGCATTATCAGCAGTAGATGCTGCACGCACCAGTCCGCGATACGAGTTCTGGGAGTGACCAGCGGATATTCCCTTCGAAATAATCGTGCTCTTGGTGTTCCGTCCGATATGGATCATCTTGGTGCCTGTATCGGCCTCCTGGTAGTTGTTGGTCACTGCCACGCTATAGAACTCAGCCTGCGAGTTATCGCCACGCAGAATGCAAGAGGGATACTTCCAAGTAATGGCAGAGCCCGTCTCCACCTGTGTCCACGAGAGTTTCGAATCCACACCTCGCAGATCGCCACGCTTCGTTACCAGGTTCAGCACACCACCCTTACCATTCTCATCGCCAGGATACCAGTTCTGAACCGTTGAGTATTTTACTTCTGCACGATTCATCACGATAATCTCCACGATGGCGGCATGCAACTGATTCTCATCACGCATGGGCGCTGTACAGCCCTCGAGATACGACACATAAGCATCGTCGTCGGCAATAATCAGCGTGCGCTCAAACTGACCCGTATTCCTGGCATTGATGCGAAAATAAGAGCTCAACTCCATGGGACAGCGCACGCCCTTGGGAATATACACAAACGAGCCGTCGCTGAACACTGCCGAGTTGAGGGCTGCAAAGAAGTTATCCTTGTAAGGCACAACTGTGCCCAGATACTGGCGCACCAGATCGCCATGCTCCTTGATGGCTTCACCTATTGAACAGAAGATGACGCCCTTTTCGCGGAGTTTCTCCTTGAAAGTAGTTTTTACACTCACAGAGTCCATGATGGCATCAACGGCCGTATTACCAGAAAGGGCCAAGCGCTCTTCAAGGGGAATACCGAGTTTATCGAATGTCTTCTCGAGTTCAGGATCGATTTTGCCATCGCCCTTAGGCTTCTGAGCCATTGGATCGGCATAGTAAGAGATGGCCTGATAGTCTATCTCCGGCACATGCACGTGTCCCCACTTGGGTTCCTTCTGCTCCTTCCAATAGCGGAACGCCTTCAGACGGAATTCAAGCATCCACTCCGGCTCTCCCTTCTTGGCTGAGATGAGTCGGACCACGTCCTCATTCAGTCCTTTCTCGATGATTTCAGTATGTACGTCCGTCGTAAAGCCAAACTCATACTTCTGTTCGGCTATGCTGCGCACGAGGTCATTGTCATTCCCTGGTACGGCTTCTGCTTTCGGACGTTTATCTTTATTATCCATTTTTCTTCATATATTTAATGGCAAGCATCGTCAGATCATCGCTTTGTTCGGCTTCACCGACAAAAGCATGTACTGCATCTGTCATCCGTCTTATCAGCTGGACTGTCTCATTTTCCCCTCGCATCGTCGTCTGCAAAGCAACATCCTTTATTCTCTGAACGCCAAACTGAGAATGGTCAACGGCCTCAGCCTCGTTGAGACCATCGGTATAAAGGAATAGCATCGTCTGCGGTTCCAGGATTATCTGCTGAGCCGTAAAGATCCAATCTGGCATCACGCCAAGCGCAAGATTTGAATCGCATTGAAGCAAATCAACCGTCTTACTGATAAGCAAGGGAGCATCATGCCCTGCATTGCAATAGCGCAATTCACCGTCTGCCAGGTTCAGGACGCCGACGAAGACCGTGACAAACATATTCGTTTCGTTACCGTCAACCAGTGAGTCGTTAAGCGTAGCGATAATCTGTTCCGGCTCTGCCGTGTGTGCCGAGATGTTGCGGAACAGCGAACGGGTGACGGCCATCACCAGCGAAGCCGGAACGCCTTTGCCCGAGACATCGCCGATGCAGAAGAACAGTTTCTCGTCGCGGATGTAGAAGTCGAAGAGATCACCTCCCACGTCCTTGGCCGCTGTCAGCGAACCGTATACATCAATGTCATTGCGTTCGGGATAGGGAGGGAACGTCTTCGGCAGCATCGACATCTGAATGCCGTGAGCTACCTTCAGCTCGTTCTCTATCGCAGCCTTCGAGGCGGTTGTCTCCTTGAGTTCCTCGACATACTCCGTCAACGAATGGAGCATTCCGTCAAACGAGTCGCGCAACAGGCGTATCTCGTCATTATGCTTTATCTGGGGCAACTGCGCATAGAAGTTTCCTTTGGCCACCTCGTTGGCTGAGTCTGCCAACTGCTTCAGGGGCCTTGTGGCACGCTTGACGATGAACCGTCCGCACAGGCGCACCACCAACATAGAGATGCCGATCAACACGAGCAGAACAACGCCAAAGCCGATGGCCAGTCCGTCAATGAGGAAGCGTGGTGCAGCAAGTGCAATAGACCAGTTTGTCGCCTCTATCGGTCTGTAGAACAGATAGACGGAACCATCATCGCCAAACAGAGACAAGGGACGGGTTTTACCTGTCGAGTCGCTATAGACCCCGCGTTCACCCTCCACCATCAAGCGACAAAGATAATCGTCACAGGTGTCTGGAGTCTCCTTTGCCAACTCCAGGAAGTTCTTCCTGATGATGTAACTGCTGTCAGGATGGGCAATAAAGGTTCCCGTACTGTCAACGATGAAGTAGTAGCTCTTGAAGTCTCTGAAGTTCTTCTCCTCTTTTGAGTCCGAGCGCCTCTTATCTTTACCTTCCCAGTAATTGATCTGGACGGTGTCACCTCGGACGGTGATGTTCTTTTTCAGACAATCACTGAACCATTTCAGCGACATGTCGGAACCAAGCACCGCTACCGTTCTCCCCTGCCTGTCATGAATAGGAACCAAATAGGCCACCAACGACATCAGGGAATCGTCCGATGCATAGAAAGGCTCCGACCAATAGGCATCATGGGCCTCAAGCGCCTTGACAAACCACTCCTCTTGCAGATAGTCACGTTGAGAATTGTCAGAAGCACGCACGACGACCTGTCCGTCAGCATCTCTGTAGGCATAGGGACAGAACGTGTGTCCCTTCTGCGGATAGTAGTCGGCAATGAAGCTGATGCCACAACTGTGTATACAAGGATTAGCGGTGACGATCTGTCTCATCACATCGTACAGCCTGTCTGGTTGGTCAAGACTTTGCTCAATCTCCCAGACATGATTGACGGTACCCGTGCTGACTGTCGACAACACACTCCCTATATCATTATAGGACGCTTTTAGGTAGCTCTCGTACAGCTCACACTCCTCCTCCTCAATGACGATGACGACAATCTTGAACATGAGATAGGACGCAAGTGCCATCACAACAAGCTGCGTGATGGCAATACGCCGCGTCAGCCGTCTGGCAAATGAGCGTAGCTTGCGTTTCTTTCCCATATCTCTGCTTCCAGCCTTCTTTTGCTTACAATTTCTGCTCCACCTCAATCTCCGTGAAGGTCTCGATGATATCGCCGACCTGGATGTCGTTGAAGTTCACAAGCGAGATACCGCACTCCAGGCCCGTTGCCACTTCCTTGGCATCGTCCTTGTAGCGCTTCAAGGCATCGATAGGAGCGCTGTGGATGACGATACCGTCGCGGATGACGCGGGCCTTGTCCTTGTTGTGTACCTTACCGTCGGTCACCAGACCACCGGCCACAGTACCAACCTTCGAGATCTTGAAGACCTGCTTCACCTCAATCTCACCAGATACAACCTCCTTCTTCACCTTGTCAAGCATACCCTGCATCGTCGACTTCACATCGTCAATGGCATCGTAGATAATCGAGTAGGTGTTGATCTCGACGCCCTCGCGGTCAGCAGCCTTTCGGGCATCAGCTGACGGACGCACCTGGAAGCCGATGATAATGGCCTCAGAGGCCGATGCCAGCATGACATCGTTCTCCGAAATCTGGCCCACGGCCTTCGAGATGACGTTGACCTGGACCTTCTCCGTCGAGAGCTTGATGAACGAATCGGAGAGTGCCTCGATT
>Ga0247611_10002211_pt1 | contig 32247 bp, 34 predicted proteins | sample 177DNAGHGhighgp2_FD_192422 | JGI IMG/M metagenome (GOLD analysis project Ga0247611, IMG submission 192422) | Sheep rumen microbial communities from Palmerston North, Manawatu-Wanganui, New Zealand - 1770 DNA GHGhigh gp2 | ecosystem: Host-associated > Mammals > Digestive system > Stomach > Rumen... | reverse complement strand
TTTCTATTATATTTATTACTTGTAAAAACATACATTATAAAATATAAAACACAAAAAATACATATCATAAATGCTATATAATAATTACAATATATTACTAATGATAAAGATAATATATATAATAATGATTTATTCTCATCCACTAGTTTTTCAAGTCCTAAAATAACTAATGGTAAAAAAGAAAAACCATCCATCCACATTATATTCCAATGATAAGCTATAAAATATTGACTAAAAGTATACATAAGTGCAATTGGTACTAAAATAAAATGATCATCAAACTTTTTCTTTAATAATAAATATGTACAAATAGATGAAAAAACTACTTTGAGACCAATTATTATAGAATAAGCACTTAACATACTACTTCTCTTAAATAATAAGATTATTATATTAAATGGACTAGATAAATAATTAAAATAATTTCTATATATTGGTAACCCAAGACCCATATTAAAAGAATAAACTAATGATAATTTATTTTTTATTCTATCATATAATTCACCAGTCATAGGAAAATATTGATGAAAAAAATCCATATCAAGAAAAGAATTATTTCCAAAAGGAGTAATATTCTTATATATTAATATAGAAATAAACATCAATATAGTTAGAATAATAAGTATTAACAAATTTTTATTCTTTTTCATCTTCTATACCTAACATAGACTTAATAATATAAATAGGTCTATCTTTAACTTCAATAAACAAATTATAAACATAAATACCAATAATATATAAATATAAAAATATAACTCCAATAAAAATTAATATAATATTATTACTAATTTCAATATTAATTATTTCAAATAAAATACCAATAATAATTAAAATTAATCCAATAATTAACCCTATAATAATTGGTTTATTAGAATAATTAATTATTCCTCTAAGTGCATACTTAAAAGAATTTAAAATATTAAATTTAGTTTTACCAGAATATCTCTTATCAATATCATATTGCATATAATATGTATTAAAACCAATAGAGTTAAATATACCTTTAGAAAATCTAGTTTTTTCTTTAACATTTAGAATAGCATCTTTAACATTATTTCTAAACATACGAAAATCCCCAGCATCTTTTTTAAATTTAATGTCTGATACTAAATTAATAAACATATAAAAGAGTTTTATAAAAAAACTTTTTAAAAAGAATTCATTCTTTCTACTATTTGCACACATAGCTACACTATCACAAGATTTATTCTCATCAAGATATTTAATCATATCAATTAGATATTTAGGAGATTGTTGCATATCACCATCAATAATACAATTATATTCTCCACAAGAATATTTAAGGCCAGCATATATAGCGGCATCTTTTCCAAAATTTCTACTAAAATTAATTACTTTAATATGTTTATTATCTTTTTTATATAATTTTTCTAATTCATTATAAGTATTATCATTACTACCATCATTAATAAATATTATTTCATATTTAAAACTAAATAATTTAATTATTTCACTATATATTTTTTCAATATTTTCTTCTTCATTAAACACAGGAATAATAATACTTAGTTTCATAATAATACCTCATAATTATTATAAACTTTAAACAAAAGAAAAACAATCTAATATACTAGATTTAAACTCATATCATTAAAACTATTATAATATAAATTAAATAATTCATCTTGATTCTTATTAACAAACTCTTTTTTATTTAAATCAAACATACTCATAATAAATATACCATTATTTACTTCATCCATACATTCATATATTTTTCTTAAAATAACAATATAATTATTATTAAACTCAATCCATTCAAATCCATTATTAGTATTATATTTATAATAAGAACCAATATAAATGTAATTATTATTATTTTTTATTGAAACAATATTTAATATATTATTATCTTCCATAAACTCTTCTACTATTAATTTATTATTCATGGATAATCCACGTCCTTTATTCAATTAAATTATAACACAAAAGAAAAAGATTGAATAATCAATCTTTTCATTTTTAGTACACGAAAATATATATTAACGCTTAGAGAATTGTGGTGCTCTACGTGCTTTCTTAAGTCCATATTTCTTTCTTTCCTTAATTCTAGCATCACGAGTAATCATACCATTTGTTTTTAAAATTCCTCTATTATCGGAATTTGCTAACATTAATGCTCTTGCAATTCCTAATCTAATTGCACCTGTTTGACCAGAGAAACCTCCACCTTTAACAACGATATTAACATCATATTTATCTTTTAATTCAACTAATTCAAGAGGTTGAACTAAATCCATAACTAGTGTTTCATAAGGCATATAATCTTTAACATCTTTTCCATTAACAGTAATGTTTCCTTTTCCAGGTGTTAAAGTTACTTTAGCAACACTTCTTTTTCTTCTACCTATTGCAGTATATTTAGTTTTTTCTGCCATATTACTTTACCTCTAATCTTTCTGGTTTTTGAGCTTCATGTTTATGTTCACTTCCTGCATAAACAAATAATTGTCTATAGATTTGTCTTCCAAGTCTATTCTTAGGAAGCATACCCCAAACAGCTCTTTCTACCATTTCTACTGGATATTTTTCTTTCATTGTTTTAGCGTTTCTTTCTCTTAATCCTCCTGGATATCCACTATGATTATAATACATCTTATCATTTAGTTTATTTCCAGTTAAAATTACTTTCTCAGCATTAATAATTATAACGTTGTCACCACAATCAACATGTGGAGTATAAGTTGGTTTATGTTTTCCTCTAAGTACATGTGCAGCAGTAGCAGCAACTTTACCTAAAACTTGATTTTCAGCATCAATAACATACCACTTATGTTCAACGTCTTCTTTTCTTAACATAAATGTTTTCATTTTTTTCCCTTTCCAATTTCAATGCTATCATATTTGCAACTATGACATTTCTTTCCCACAGAAACTGCATCTCCATTAAAATGTACCGCAAATATTATATAAAATGTATAAGAATATGTCAAACTTTTTTTTAAAAAAACACCATTATTGACATTAAATGATAAGCAAAAATCTTGACTTTAGTATTATTACATTATAAAATTTATTTATAGATAATATGGAGGTGCATGTTGAAAAATAAACCTATAGTTATAATATTAGCTGTTTTATTAGCACTAAGTGTTGCTGCAAGTTCAATTGGATTTGTTTTATCAAAAAAAGGAAAAAATTCAAAACCTGTAGATAATACACCAAAAATAACATATGAATACTTTTTAGAAGAACAGCCAATAGTTAGTATGCCTGAAAATACAGATGAAAATGGTGAAACATATGAATTTTCAAATTATGTATGTGACAACAATATGATATTAGATTTTGATCCAGTAACTTGGACTTATAAAATAAATAATAAAACTGATGGAACATGTAAATTATATTTTGTAAAAAGTAATTACAATGTTGAAATAATCGCCACAAATGGATTAATTAATGAACAAGATTCAAGTTATACATTTGAAGTTCCAAGATTAACAGATGGTCAATTTAGTATAATACCTAATGAAGGTTACGAATTTGATGAAGTAAGTTGTACAAATGATAAAGAAGCAAATTTTGATATATCAACAAATATGTTAAATATAAATTCTGTATCAGAAGATATAGCTTGTAAGATAAACTTCAAAAAAAGAATGTTAACACTTGAAATAAAAGTTAAAAATGGAACAGGAGCAACTACAGAAGAAAGAGAATATGGAGAAAGTGTTAGTGCAATAATACAAGCAAATGAAGGATATGAAAAACCAAAAATTGAATGTTCTAATAAACAAGAATTTACATATGAAAATAATAATCTAACAATATCAAAATTAACAGACAATTCGGTATGTAGTGTAACATTTAGTAAAACACCAGCTGTAACATACAATTTAATAATTGATGAATTACCTGAACAAGTAACAATTACATCTGGAAACAAAAAACAATCAATTATTTCTGGTAAGGATGGCAAATTTTCTCTAAGAGCTCAAGATGGATATCAAATAGTTCTTGATTGTAATGGTGTTAAACCAAGTGATTCACAAGAAGATGCAGATGGTTCAATAACATATACTTTCTTAGGAATGAGCAAGAATATAACTTGTAATATCAAAACAGAATTGATAGATGAAAATACAAATAATTAGTTTTCAAAATATTGAAAACTTTTTTATTGCTTTTATTTTTGTATGATGATAAATTATCTATAAGAGGAAATTATGTGGAAAATTGGTAACGTAAAAATAAATAATAGAATTGTATCAGCTCCTATGGCAGGAATAACAAATGAAAGTTATAGACAAATATTAAAACAAATGGGAGCAGGTTTAATATACTCAGAAATGGTTAGCATAATGGGAATAGTTTACAATAGTAAAAATACAATAGATTTACTAAAAATAAATGATTTTGAAAGACCAATTAGTATACAAATATTTGGCCATGATAAAGAAAGTTTTGAAAATGCAGCAAAATATGTATGTGAAAATATAAAACCAGATATTTTAGATATCAATATGGGTTGCCCTGTACCAAAAGTTGCTCTTAAAAGTCAGGCAGGATCTGGTTTATTAAAAAATCCAGATAAAATATATGAAATAGTATCATCAGTTGTAAAAAGTGTAGATATACCTGTTACAGTTAAAATAAGAGCTGGATGGGATAATGAAAGTATAAACTGTATAGAAGTTGCTAAAATCATTGAAAAAGCTGGTGCAAGTGCTATAGCAATACATCCTAGAACAAGAGCACAAGGATATAGTGGTACTGCTGATTGGTCATTAATAAAAAAAGTTAAAGAGGCTGTCAATATTCCAGTAATTGGAAATGGAGATATAAAAACAATATATGATGCAAAAAGAATGCTTGAAGAAACTAAATGTGATGCAATAATGATAGGAAGACATTTACTTGGAAATCCCTGGTTCATAAAAGAATGTGTAGAATATGTCGAAAATAATAATGAAATTGATAGACCATCATATAAAGAAATAATAGATATGATAGTATATCATTATGAATTATTAAAGAAAAATACAAATCAAAGAAAAGCAATACTAGATATCAAAACACATGCACTAGCATACTTAAAATACATACCTCAAAGTAAAGAATTAAAAAATAAAATTGCTTTATGTAAAAATGAAGAAGAATTTAATAATTGCATAAATCAATTATATGAACATATTAAAAAATTAGCTTAATTTACTTGGTAATTCTTGTAATATAAGCTTTTTTTGTTATATAATAGTACATAAGGAGGAAAAATGGAAAAGAAAAAAACTGGATTATCTAAGATAATCATGTTTGTATTACTTGGAGCAGTAATTGCAAGTTGGATTTTTTCAGCAAGCTACTATGAAGAAGGCAAATTAGCTGAACTTGGTATGAATAATGTTGGATTATTTGATGCATTCTCATTATTTATTAAATCATTTTGCTTTGATTACTTTCTTCAAATAACATTCTTATTATTATCAGTTGGTGCTTTATATGGAGTACTAGATAAAACTGGTAAATATAGAGCTTGGATAGAAAGAATTGTTAGAAATTTCAAAGGAAGGGAATTCTTATTTATAGTTATAGTATCATTTGCTATTACACTAATTACATCAGTATTTGATTATGGGTATGCATTATTAATATTCTTCCCATTATTAATTAGTATTTTATTAGCAATGGGCTATGATAAAGTTACAGTAATAGCTGCAACATTTGGTGCTATATTAATTGGAACTATAGGAAATACAATTGGAAGTAGTACTTCTGGTGCTATAGCAGAATTATTAAATGGTAAAGCTACAGATGGTTTTTACTTCAAATTAGCTTTATTATTAATATCATATGTTGCATTATTATTATTCTTATCAAAAGCAAAAAGAAGAAAAGTTACAGAAGAACAATTAGAAAAAATAGATATGTTTATTGGAGAAAAGAATGCCAATAAATATTCAATTACTCCAATAATTACAATATTCATTATATTATTTGGATTATTAGTTCTAGGACTTACAAATTGGGAAAAAACATTTGGTAATCCAACTATGTTCTATATTTTTATGGGATTATCTATAATAAGTTTCGCAATTGCAGTTATAATTGCATGTACTTCAAGCAATAATAACATATTCAAAGCTTTATTAATTTGCACAATAATTGCGATAATTATCATATCTATTTATTCAATTTCAAATGATTTATTGAATAATAAACCAATTATGTTCTATATTCTTATGGGATTATCTATAGTTAGTTTACTAGCAGTAGAAATATATGGATATATTTCTACTAACAATAATAATAAGATTATAGGATTAATAATTACTTCAGTAATTGCAATAATTGTTATAGCTTTATGTATTGTTAAAATGGAATTATTAAAAAATCTTACATTTGAGGGATTACATACTGCTATAACTGAATTTAGTCCAAAATTACCATACTTACGTTTCACATCTGATGGTTTTGAATATGGAACTGAAAAAATAGAAATATTTGGTAAATTACTTGGTGATATTACAGCTTTTGGAACTTGGTTCTATTCAGAAATAGCTATTATGTGTTTCTTTGCATCATTAATTATTGCTAAAATATATAAAGTTAAATACCTTGAAGCTGCTAAAGATGGTGCTAAAAAGATGTTTAAACCTGCATTAGTATTATTACTTTCATATACAGTTATTTACTTTGCTGGTAATCAAATGTTCTATCCAACAATTGCAAAACTATTATTAAGTATTACAAATAAATTCAGTGTTGTTATTTCATCTATTTGTATGGCATTATCAACATTATTACATGTAGATATATTATATGTAACAAATTATACAGTGCCACAATTAGCTGAAAAAGCAAGTGATACAACATTAGTTGCTTTATTATCTCAATCAATATATGGTCTTACATTATTTGTAGCTCCAACAAGTGGAATGCTTGTTCTTGGACTTGAATATCTTGGAGTTCCATATAAAGAATGGATTAAAAGAATTTGGAAATTAGTAGTTGCTTTACTAGTAATAGTATTAGCGGTATTATTAATAGCTAAATATATTTAAAAGAATGTTAATCATTCTTTTTTTTTGATATAATTTAATTGGTGATATTATGGATATAATTTTATTATTATTAATTATTATTTTACCTCTAATGGCTCAAACTAAAATAACATCTACATATAATAAATACTCAAAAGAATTAAACAGTATTAATATAACAGGAAAAGAAGTAGCAAGAAAAATATTAAATTCAAATGGACTTAATAATGTAACAATATCATCTATTGAAGGAAATTTAACAGATCACTATGATCCTAGAAATAAACATATTAATCTGTCTACTAATATTTATAAAGATAATTCAATATCTTCAGTTTCAGTAGCTGCTCATGAATGTGGGCATGCTATTCAAGATAAAGAAGGTTATTTATTTTTAAGACTACGTTCATCATTAGTACCTGTAGTTAATATAACATCAAGGATATCATCTATTTTTCTATTATTAGGTTTTATGCTAGAAATACTAAATCTATTTTATTTAGGAATATTATTATTAAGTGTTGGATTATTATTTCAATTAGTTACTCTTCCAGTTGAATTTGATGCTTCAAGAAGAGGAAAAGAAGAATTACAAAAATTAGGATTAATTACTAATAAGGACATAAAAGGCACAAAAAAAGTACTAAATGCAGCAGCATTCACATACGTAGCTGGTTTTCTTGCCTCAGCTCTTCAAATAGCTCGTTTAATATTAATTAATAGAAATAGAAGATAATTCTTCTATTTTTTTATAAAAAAAAATAGTTCTTATTAGAACTATTATTTTGTATATGGTAATAAAGCCATATATCTAGCAATCTTAATTTGATTTGCAATATGTCTTTGATGTTTAGCACATGCACCAGTCATTCTTCTTGGTAATATTTTACCTTTTTCATTTATATATTTTAATAAAATTGGTACATCTGTATAATCAACTGTTTTACCAGCACACATTTGACATACTTTTTTTCTTCTATAAAATTCAGCCATTTTTTTCCTCCTCATTAAAATGGTAAATCATTATCACTTAGTGATACTTCTTTATCATAATTTTCATATGGATCTGAAGTAGGAATATCATATTCAGGCATATTATCTATTGGTGCTTCGCTTGGAGCATCAACATATTCATTACTTGTAGAAGAACTTTCGTTTCTTCCACCAACAAATTCTACATTTTCAACTACAACTTCAGTAACATATCTACGACTTCCATCTTGAGCATCATAACTCCTAGTTTGAACTCTACCTTCTAAACTAATCATATTTCCTTTTTTAAAAAATTTAGAAACAAAATCAGCTGTATTTCTAAAAGCAACACAAGGTAAAAAATCAGCATCATAATTTCCATCTTTGTTTTTGAAGTTTCTATTTACTGCTACAGTGAAATTTGCTGTAGTAAATCCAGCACTTGTACTTCTAACTTCAGGATCCTTTGTTAATCTTCCAACTAATATAATCTTGTTCATTAACTACTCCTCTTCTCTTATGACAATATGTCTTAAGATGTTTTCATCGATTCTAGCTCTACGATCAAATTCTTTTACAGCATCAGCAGAAGCTTCAACATTAAATACATAGTAGTTTCCTCTTTGTTGTTTATTAATTTGATAAGCTAACTTCTTTTGACCCATATCTTTAGTATTAGTGATCTTAGCTTTCATGTTAGTAAGTACTTTTTCAAAAGTAGCAACAGTATCTTTTTGAGTTTTCTCATCGATATCTGCTCTTACAATAAACATTATTTCATATTTATTCATTACTACACCTCCTTTTGGTCTAAACGGCTTCAAAAATGAAGCAAGGAACTTTCGTTCGAAAGTATTATAGCACATTAAAATATATTAAACAATATTTTTTTTAATAAAAAAAATACCATTGATATGGTATTTTACATTTTATTTGGTATTTCAATAGCTAATATATCTAATAGTTCTTTACATGTATTATAAATTAGCTTAAGCATTGAAATATAAGTCTTCTTTTTATCTTCATCTTTTTCATTAAGAATACTAGTTTCACCATAAAATTTATTGAATAAACTACATACTTCAAATAAATATTCACAAATATAACTTAGTGTTTTTTCATTATATGCTTTATTTAATGTTCTAGATAATTCTAATAATTTAATATAAATATTCTTTTCAGTCTCACTAAATATGTTATTAATTCTAATATCACTAATATTTGATTTTTGTAGAATTGAATTAATTCTAACCATTGTATATAGAATATAAGGACCTGTTTTTCCCTCAAATGAACAAAACTTTTCTATATCAAAAATATAATCTGTTGTTCTAGATGGAAGTAGATCTGCATATTTAACTGTTCCTACTGTTAAGATATCAAGAATTTTTGCTTTTTCATCTCCATCTTCATATCTATCCATTTTTTTATTTAATTCGTCTCTAACTTGTGATAAAAGAACACCTAATTCAAGAACTCCACCATCTCTTGTCTTAAATGGTTTTCCATCTTTTCCATTCATAGTACCATTACCATAATGGGCAAGTAGTGTATCTTTTTTTACTAATCCTGATTTATATGATGCTCTAAAAACTTGTTCAAAATATAATCCTTGTCTTACATCAACAACATACCATATTTCATCTGGATTATATGTTTTCATACGATTATATATTGTAGCTAAATCACGGGTTGCATAAATAGTTGACCCATCATTTTTAATAACAATTAATGGTGGTATTTCAACTTTATCATCTTCTAAAGAAACATCTATTACTTTTGCACCTTGAGATTCATACATAAATGGTTCTAGTATTTTTAATGTACTATCTACATATTTTAGAGAACTAAGTTCACCTTCCCATAATTCAAAATGACAGTTTAAATAATCATAAACTTTTTTTATTTCAGTAATAGATACTTCAACAATATCTTTCCACATTCCAAAATAAGGTTCAATACCTTGATCAACTTTAGCAGTAATTTCTCTTACTTCTTCCATTCTAGTTGGATCTTCTTTAGCAGCAGCACTTGCTGCAGGATAATATATAGCTAATTCTTCTGCTGTAATTTCTAATTTAGGATATTCACCTTTATAATTAGGATCAAAATAACATAAATCAGGTTTTCTTTTCTTTATCTCAGAAATAACCATTCCAGATTGTCTTCCAATATCACCAATATGAACATCACCAATCATTTTGTTACCAAGCTTTGATGAAAGTCTTTTTAATGCTTCACCAATGTTAGCTGTTCTCATATGACCTACATGCAATGCTTTAGCAGCATTAGCTCCACCATAATCTATAATTATTGTTTTTTCTTTTTGTTTATCAATTAAGTTATCAAAATTATTAATAGATTCATTCATATATTTTAATAATTTTTCTTCATTAATACTTACATTAATAAAACCTGGACCAGCTATATTAACATTTACAAATCTATCATCTAAATTATCAACTATCTTTTGTGCGATTTCTCTTGGATTTTGTCCATATTTTTTTGCTAAACTCATAGCACAATTAATTTGAAATTCACCTAAATCTCTACGTGAAGAAGACTCCAAAGTTACTTCGTCTAATTCATAACCACATTCTTTTAGAACACTTAATAAATACTTTTCAGTTTCTTTAATAAAACTCATAAAATCCTCTCCATTTCATAAACTAGATTATAACATAATATTAATATTTTTCAATATAAATCAAGTTTGTTTTTTGACATTTTTTCATTGATATGCTAATATTATTAGTGTGTGGAGCACTATGCTAGTCAAATATACCACTAGAAGATGGGGCTAAAAATCCATTAATTGCACAAAATGATACTTTATATACTATGCTTGGTACGCCCAGTACTGGGTGGGTATATAATTTTAGATTTAAGGAACTTATATAATGGCATATATAATCTCTCCTTTTATCACTTCGATTAATATGAACGTGCATGACGTGAGTGACTTGCTGGGATAAACAATTGAAAAGTTAGTTGCAACAGCGTATAAAAGTGATTTATATTTGTTTGGGAAAACCTCTAGTGTGTCTTTATTATAAGGATTGAAGTGCGGACTAAGTGGTGATCGAGTGATCATTTAAGGTAACTGATGATTTGAAACTATAATGAGAAATCACCTACGGGTAACCAAGGGCAGTTTCAAGAGAAATTCAACTCGACCAAAGCCGTAAAATTAATTTATAATATTCCATACAAATCTTTTTTTTTAGGAGAAAATATACATGAAAAAAGATAATTGGATATTAAAAGCATTTATTATTTCATTTGTAATAGCTTTTCAATTTAATCTGATATCAAACGTAGTAATAAGTAAATTTGATAATATAATTATATTAATTATTATAGATATAATCTTCATAATGATTGGTATTTTATTTGATATATGTGGTACTGCTGTATTGACAGCAGAAGAATCAACATTTCATTCAATGAGTTCAAAAAGAGTAAAAGGAGCTAAAACAGCAGTTAATTTAATTAAAAACAATCATAGAATAGCTAGTATATTTTGTGACATAATTGGAGATATATGTGGAATAATAAGTGGAGGAATATGTGCATTAATTTCAATTTTAATATCAACTAAATATAATGTGTCAGCTGTATTAATATTAGTGTTAATAAGTTCAATTACTTCTTCTCTTACAATTGGAGGAAAAGCAATAGGAAAACAATATGCAATTAAAAAATCAGATATTATAGTACATAATTTATCAAAAATATTAGAAAAATTTAAAAGATGTAAGTAACTCTTACATCTTTTTTATTTTATCTATTGCTTCTAAATCTTTCTTTTTGATCTAATATTTTCTTTCTTAATCTAATAGCATCAGGTGTTACTTCTACAAGTTCATCACTCTCTATAAACTCTAAAGCTTCTTCTAATGTAAATACTCTTGGATTAGGAAGAATAATAGCTTCATCACTTGAAGAACTTCTTGTATTTGAAAATTCTTTATTCTTACATGGATTAACATTTAAATCATTTTCTCTATTATGAATTCCAACTATTTGACCTTCATATACATCAGTAGATGGTTCTACAATCATAGTACCTCTATCTAATAGATTATAAAGAGCATAACCAAATGTTTTACCAGTTTCAGTTGATATTAATACACCATTCTTACGTCCACTAATTTCTCCAGAATAAGGTTTATAAGAATCAAAACTTCTAACCATTATTCCTTCACCTTTAGTATTTGTAATAAAACTATTTCTATATCCAATTAAACCTCTAGTTGGACAACTAAATTCAAGTCTAACATAATTATCTTCAGCATTTTCCATTAATTCCATAGTACCTTTTCTTTCACTTAAATCTTGAATTATAGTTCCAGAATAATCAGTAGGTACATTTATAATTACTTTTTCATATGGTTCACATTTAACACCATCAATTTCCTTAAATATAACTTCTGGTTTAGATACACTTAATTCATATCCTTCTCTTCTCATATTTTCAATTAAAATTGATAAGTGTAATTCTCCTCTACCAGAAACTTTAAATCCATCACCAGTACTTAATTCTTCAACTTCAAGTCCAACATTTCTTTCAAGTTCAGCCATTAATCTATCTCTTAAATGTCTACTAGTAACAAATTTACCCACTTTTCCAGCAAATGGTGAAGAGTTAACTAAGAAATTCATTGATAGTGTTGGTTTTTCTATTTCAATACTAGGTAATGCTTCTACATGATCATTATCACATATAGTATCTCCTATTGATATATTAGGGCAACCAGCAACAATAACAATGTCTCCATATGTAGCTTCTTTTACTTCTCTTCTCTTAATACCTTCATAAACAAATAATTTAGTTATCTTTTCTTTACTAATTGAACCATCATTATGAACTATAGTTACACTTTGTCCAGATTTAATAACTCCCTTATTAACTCTACCAATACCAAGTCTTCCAATATAATCATCATAATCTAATGATGAAATTTGAAATTGTAATGGATCAGTAACACTACCTTCAAAAGGTTTAGTAGTCTCAATAATAGTATCTAATAAAGGTTTAATATCTGTGTTTGTATCTGTTTCTTCATACCTAGCAATTCCTTCTTTAGCTATACCATATATAATTTTAAAATCTAATTGCTCATTATCTGCCCCAAGTTCACAAAATAAGTCAAAAGTCATATTAACTACTTCTTCAGCACGAGCATCTTTTTTATCTATTTTATTTATAAATAATATTGGTCTAAGACCATACTTTAATGCTTCTTTTAATACAAATCTTGTTTGTGGCATTGGTCCTTCAGAAGAATCAACTAATAATACAACAGTATCTACTGTTTTAATAATTCTTTCTATTTCAGAAGAAAAATCAGCATGTCCTGGAGTATCAACTATATTCATTTTATAATCTTTGTATCTAATAGAACAATTCTTAGCAGTAATAGTTATTCCTCTTTCTCTTTCTAAGTCTCCACTGTCCATAACACAATCAACAACATTTTCATTTTCTCTAAATACACCATTTTGTTTTAACAATGCATCTACCAAAGTACTCTTTCCTGCATCAACATGTGCCACTACAGCAAAATTAATTATTTTATCCATTTTTTTCATCCCCTTACAGCACGACTATTAATATTACACTATTTTTTTAATATTTTCAAGATTTTTCTTCAATTATCACTCATAGTAACATTTTATTTTTTAGAGTAAATGGTTAATTTTAATAAATAATGGCAAAATATTACTATAGGTGATGACATGAATAACAATGAACTATTAATAAGCGAAAAAGAGCTTTATACAATTATTGGAAAAAATATAAGATACTATAGAAAACTATATAGTTTAAATAATCATGATTTAACACAAGAAAAACTAGCAGAGTATGCTAATGTCTCTACTAGTTTAATTGGTAACTTAGAAAGTAAAAAATCTAATCAAGGAATAAGTATTTATAATTTATATAAAATTAGTTTAATACTAGATGTTCCTATAGAAAAATTTTTTATTAATCGTTAATTTCAATTGATTCAAAAAATTTATCAATTGAAGTGTCCAATACTATAGATATTTTATATAATGACATTAATGATAAGCCTTCACTACCTTTAGTACTTTCAAACTTTCTAATAAACTCAGGACTAACACCAATATCAATGGCTAATTGTTCTTGAGTTATTTTATTTATCTTTCTATATTTAATCACATTATAAGCTATTACTTCAATAATGTTATCATTAAACTTAAAATCTCTTTTAAACTTTGTCATTACTTCTCACCTAAATTAATTGTATCTTTTTTTAGAATCAATTTATGTAATGTAGTACTATACTTTTTTAAACTAATAATTTATAATAATTTTAGGTGTAATTATGACTAAAAAAGAACTAAATACTATCATAGGTAAAAATATTAAAAAATATAGATTATTATATAATAAAAATATTGGTAAATTAACTCAAGAAGATCTAGCTGAATCAGTTAATTGTTCAGTATCATTAATTTCAAATTTAGAAAGTAACAAAGCAAATAAAGGAACAAGCATAAATATGTTATATAGAATATCAATAGTTTTAAATGTACCAATAAGTAAATTCTTCGAGGATACTAATGAATAATGTATTTTATAAAGATTATTTAAATAATATTAATGAATTATTAATATTATCAAAGAATAATAATTTTAAAATGTTCATGCAAGATTATATGATAATTAATATTGATAATTATATATCATTTTTAAAAGATAATTTAAACATTAATTATAATGAACTAATAATTCTAATTGATTTAACAATTTATAATAAGAAAAATAAAATACTATTTTCAAAAAAAGATTATTTAAAAAACTATCAATATTTTAATAATAAATATAAAGAAATGTTTTTATATAATTATAATAATAATATTAAGTATTTATCTAAGTATATAAAAATTAAAAAAAGAAGTTTTAATGAATTAATTACTCATATAAATAATAAAAAAAGAATATATTCATATTTTGAAAATATCAATAATACAAATATATCCTTTTATATACCAATAATTCTAAATTTAGAAGAATCTAATTAATAAATACATTATACATATTAATATAAGTGAAAGTTACTCTTGTAGTACCTTTCTTTTTTTCTTTAACTAAGTATCCTTCCTCTACTAATTTATTTAATACTTTATTAACTGAATTAATATGTAAATTACATTCAGTAACAATATCATTTGTAGTAAATACTATTTTTCTTACAATAACAGGATAAACTTTATAGATTGTTGTACCTCCTATTGTGTCTTTAAAAGATTCATAATCTGTTTTATATATTTTATTTAGTTTTTTTATTTGAATTATATTCTTCTTACACTCATCAATAATACATCCTAATATTACTTTTAAGAATTTTTCAAAGTCTTCTTCTATTTCTCCACTTAACAAAGTAAAATATGTATTTTTTAGTTTTTCTAAAGACTCAGATATAAATAATATTGGCGGTTCTTTTTTATATAATGAATATTGAAGAGACATAAGCATCCTACCTATTTTACCATTACCAGATACATATGGATGTACTTTTTCAAATTGATAATGTGTCATTATTACTGATATAAGATTTAAATCATTTGGATTATATATATACTCTACTAAGTCCTTCATTAATCCATTAACTTCACTATAAACTGGTGGAATAAATGAAACACTAGACCCAGCTATTCCAGGTTTTAATAAATAATTTTGTATATGTCTAAACTTTCCACTACCTTTTGTAGTATTTGTTTTTTTACAACCACTAAATAAAGTTTTATTTATTAAATTTAATGTTGAAATATCTAATTTCCCTTTAGATACTTCTGATACCCCAAGAACTAATGCTTTTTTTAAATTATTAAATTCTATTACTTCATTATTATCAATCATATAAGGGGTATGAAACATATACTCTTTTTCAATTTTAGCACCATCTAGTTTAAAAGAATAATATAAATCGTTAATAAATGCACACTCTAAATATGATTTATAGTCATAAGTCATATTTCTTAAATTACCTTTATACTCACCATATATTTCTTCAGCATCGCAAACAAGTTTTAATAATTCAATTGTTTTATTGTATTCTAGTGGTAATTTTTTTGCTTTATAAGGTTCCATATATTACCTCCTATATTTATAATATCATAAAATTTCAAAAAAATATACATATGCTAATAAATTTATGTACAAAAAAAATAATCAGAGTCTGATAAAAACTGATTATTCTAGTTTGAAAACGAAAAAGATTATAATCGTTTATATAATAATATGCAGTTAATTATATAAATATTCTAAACATTATCAGTGTTTAGCATAATCCCTTACCTTTATGAGTTTTCTTTCTCAATAGTATACCATTGTCCTTAGTAGGTAAGCAAATCTACTTCTTATTTATTTGATTAAAATAAATAAGATATCTCATCATATATTTCCATTAATACGCTAATACTAATTTCCATATATAAATCAAATTAAAGATTTTTTTCCACTAGAAGTCAAATAATTAAAACATCAATTTATAATAAACAACCCATTTATTATAATATATAGTCAAAGTATTCGACTACTCTATTAGACAAATATATTGTATCATCTTTTTATAAAAGTGTCAATAAATTTTAATATGGATTTGGATATTCAAGTAATCCTATTCCATTTCCTTCTAACCAATATATTTTATTATTATGTACCTTAAATTTATAATATATAGTATATTTATTTTTTTCACCATTTGAATATACAAAAGTAATTTCAGAAAATCCATTCTTATTTGGTTTAAATACCCATTTATTATCACTTTCACTAACAATCTTTAATGCTTCACCCTTAATATCATAAGTCCATGAAAAACCTTCAACATTAAAATCATATTCAATAGTTATTTGATTTTTATATACTCCTAAAAAAGGATTATAAAATAATATAAAAAGAGTAATAATTAAAGTAACACCAAAAATTATATAATATCGCATAATTCTCCTTATAAACAAAAAACAATCAGTTCTGATAAAACATGATTGTCTTGAGTTTCTCGAAATTAGATTATCATCATTTATATTAAAGGTATTGCCTCTAATATAAATACATCCTAAATATTATCAGTATCTAGTATAATCCGTAATCATTTTGAGTTTTCTTTCTCAACGTTATAACATCTGTCCTTGGTAGATTACTAATCCTTATCTTATATTTAAATAAGATGTATTTATTTAATTTTATTAATATATTTAACATATACTAGTTATCTAATAAATTAATATTAAATAATTAATATAAATTATAATATATTGATTATTAATATACCTATTAAAATATATATCTAATAAATAAATATCAAACATATAAATTAAATAAATATTATTAATTATATATCTAAATATATACCTAATAAATTAATATTAAATATATAATTAAATATTATTTTTATAATAATTATTTTAATATATAATACTTAATATAAATATAATAATTAAGATATACATATAACTAATAAACTAATATTAACCATACATATATTATTTAATCACTATTATTTAACTAAATATTATTGATAATCTATTTATAGTTACTAATATTTCTATTAATAATTATAACTTCGATAACTCATAAATAATTATTATAATTAATTAAATAAATATATAGATTTTTTTCACCCTTTATAGTAATAAAGTACTATACTATATTAATAAGTTTTACCTTACCAATATAATACTTACTGTTACTACTCTATTGGACATTCTTATTGTATCAATTCTCACCACATAAGTCAACACTTTTTTTAAAAAAAAGATAAATAATTTTACACATTTATTTATCTTTTAAATATTTACTATTATCTTTATATCCGCAATGTAAGATTTCAAGGCACTTTTCACTAAGAGGTCTTCCCAAAAACTTAGTGTATACATTCTTAATTTCTTTATTATCATGTGAACATCTTTTTGACATTTTTAAATCTTTGCTATATATAAAATCTGGATCAATCTCATCAATATTTGATATTAATCTTCCACTTCCTGATATACAACCATTTTTACAATTCATAACTTCAATATAATGATAATGGCTTAATTTTCCACTTGATATTAATTTTTCTAAATTATCTAATCCTTCAACAACTGCCATTCTAAGTTTATATTCACCTATTTGAATATTTGCACTTCTAATTCCATCAATTTTTCTTAAAGTTATAAAATCTAACTCATCACTTCTAAGTTTTGCTTTTTTCATAATTCTATAAAAAGTTCTTGCAAATGATTCACTCTCTCCTCCAGATAAACATGATAAATATCCAGAACCACAACTCTCACTTAATAATTCATCATAATCTTTTTTATTTACATTTTCAAAATTAATCTCTTCTTCTCTAAATAATGACATTAATTCATTAAGAGTTATATTATAATTAATATTTAATGCATCATCATTAACTTTCTTTACACTTGTACAATTTCCAATTGAAACAGTTACTATTTTTGAAGAGTCAAAACCTTTTTCATTTGCATAATATGTTTTAGTAAGTGCACTATGCATTTGAACTGGAGTCTTACAATTTGAAACATTCTTTAATAATTCAGGATGATATATTTGAACATAATCAACCCATGATGGACAACTACTTGTTATCATAGGCAATAATTGCTTATTTTTTAATCTTTCTGCAAATTCAGTAACTTCTTCTAAAATACACAAATCTTTTGAAAAAGCACCATTAAATACATAATCAAATCCAACTTGTTTTAATGCTCCAACAAAAACTTCTTCTGCATCTTTATCTTTTATAAAATCAAATAAATATTCATAAATACTAGGATCTACTATTGCTACTACAATTTTTTCATTTAAATTAATAATTCTTTTTACTTCTTTATATGATTGTTTAAAAATTAATGCATTAGTAGGACAATTTAAAACACAAGCACCACATGATGTACATATAGGTTTTTTACACTTGTTTAAATCATATTCTAGATTAGCAATCATTTCACAAGTTTTCTTACATTGTCCACAATTAATACATTTATCATTAATCTTATCAATTATTTCATTATTTTCTGAAATAACAATGCTTTTTTGTCTTTCATTTATATTAATTATTTTACTATTAACACCTTGAAATACATCTTCTAAAACTGAATCTATAATTGCATCTATTTCATTATCTGATTTTTTATATTCTTCTTCTTTTTTTCCACAATTTGGACATACAAAACCATAATTGGTATCCACTTCACATGTATATCCACAATTATCACATATAAAAGTTTTCATTATTTCTCCCTAAGCTAAAATTCATTTTTATAATATTTACCACAATTAAACCCTGTACATTGAATATCATATCCATCAACAATTGAATTAAATTGACTTACAATTACTTTAGGATAAGATGTATCAAAATAATCATATGAGTATTTAGTAGTATTATTATTTTTATTTAAGTAATCAATTATATTATCATTTAATTCATTAACATCATAATAATAAATATTTTGATTTGTACTAATCCATTTTTCCATAATATCTAAAATCAAAGTACATTCAACAGTTGTACATCTATTTCCAATGAATATTATTTTAGAATACTCATTATCTGATAACACTTCATATAATTTTTCTTCATTAATCTTATTTATTTCAGTTACTTGATTTTTTTCTTTTCTATATTCAGGCATACTTTTTTGAAAATATACCTCAAATTCATAATTAAGAGAATCTTCTATATTAGTAAAAAATTTTTCATTCTTACCATCAAAATCAATTGATAAAAAGTCTTTATCATATGCTACTACTTTAATAGTCTTATTACAATTTAATTTTAATGTACTATTTTTTTTATTATAAGAGTACTTTGTACAATTATCTAAACTATTTGTATTATTTGTTGATGTTGGTTTAAAGTATTCTATAGTACCATTCTTCAAATATAATGTTTCATATAAACCATTATTATAATTATATCTGTACCATGTAATATTTTGTATTTTCTTATCAATGGATAAAATATTATATTTTAAAATATTAATAATCATTAAGACTATTATAAATATCATAAAAACAAAAATATAATATATTATTTTATTATTTTTCATAATTATATAATAACAAAATTGATTCATATTTTCAATTACTTATTTGTATTGTTATAATAATTAAATTCTATTATTTCTTTTGATATTGAATCTAACTCTTCATCATCTACTTCATCAACTATTTCATCAATTTGAAATATTAAATCATTTATACTTCCACATTTATTTGGATCAATTCCATTTTTCATTAATACTTCTATTTGATAATCTGACAAAAATAAACCATTATCTAATTTTTTATGCATATATTTTTCATTAATTAAATCATCAATATCAATATTTTGATTATTTATTATCATAAATTTCCCCATAATAAAAAATCACTATTAATCAGTGATTCCATATTTATCTTTGAATTTTTGTACATTTCCAGTTTTAACTGTTTTAAATTTACCTGTATAGAATGAATGACATTTATTACATGATTCTAATTGTATTTCATCTTTAGTAGACATTACTTCAAATTCATTTCCACAAGCACATTTGACTTTACAAACTTTTTGTACTGGATGAATTCCCTTTTTCATATTTTTATCCTCCTCGCCATAACTAATTGATAGTTATAGAAATAACTTCATTGTGTATTATACATACTTTTTTTAATAAAATCAAGCTTTTATATAAAAAAATAAAAGAAGAATAATTTAATTATTCTTCAATTAATGTAATTTTTGCTCCAACAGCTGTCAACTTAGATTTTATATTACTATAACCTCTTAATATATACTCACAACTATCTATTTCTGTTGTACCTTCAGCTATTAGACCTGCGATTAGAAGAGAAGCTCCTCCTCTTAAATCTGTTGCAATAACATTAGTACCTTTTAATTTTCTAGGACCTTTTATTTCAAGTTTATGTAAAGATTCAATATTAGTAATTGCACCCATTCTATTTAAATCGTATGTATTTTTAAATCTATTTTCATAAATTGTTTCCTCTATTGTAGATATTCCATTTGCTTGTGTCAATAATGTTGTAATTGGCTGTTGTAAATCTGTTGGAAATCCTGGAAACACTAATGTCTTAATATAAGTAGGTTTTAAATTATCACATTTTGATATTGTCATAACATCATTTTCTATTTTATATTTAACACCTATTTCAGTTAATTTCATTAATAAAGATTCAATATGTTCTTTTATAATTCCTTTAATTTTTAAATTTTTTCCAAGTAAAGCACCAATTATTATATATGTACCACTTTCAATTCTATCAGGGAATACTTCAGCAACTGCATTCTTTGTTTTCTTATTACCTTCTATTTCAATTCTTTTAGTTCCTGCGCCTCTTATAGATATTCCCATATTAATAAGAAACGAAGCTACATTTACTATTTCTGGTTCCATAGCAGCATTTTCTATAATTGTAGTACCTTCTGCTCCAGTTGCAGCTAACATAACATTAATTGTTGCACCTACACTAGGAAAATTGAAATATATTTTTTTACCAACTAATTTATCAGCAGTAATGATATATCTATTCTTAATTATTTCAACATGAGCTCCTAATTCTTCAAAACTTTTAATATGAATATCTATTGGTCTAGCTCCAATATTACATCCTCCAGGAAATGATATTTCTACCTTTCCAAATTTTGCTAGTAAAGCACCCATAAAATAATATGATGCTCTCATTTGGACACTTAATTCTTCTGGAATTGGAACATTTTTTAATTTAGATGAATCAATATATAAAGCATCATCTTTATGTTCCACCTTACAATTAAGTAATTCCATAATTTTAATTAAATAATCGATATCTTTAATTTCTGGTACATTATAAATGACAGAATGTTCATTAGCAAGAACTGATGCTGGTAATAAAGCTACAGCACTATTCTTTGCTCCACTAATTTTAATTTCTCCAGATAATTGATGTTGACCCTCTATTATTATTTTTGACATAAATCACCTAAAAAGCCTTTCTTACTTATAATATACTATCAAAAACAATAATAATCAATCAATTATACGATTTTTTACATTAAAATATATCATTAAAAATATCAACTATTTTAAATTTATAAATACTTTTTTCACTTTCTTTATTATCATAATCAATAATACATAACGAAGGATATAATACACAAAAATAATTATTACCTTTAGCAGAACCAATTTCTATTACTAATGATTCATATGTTCCTGCTTTATATTTTTTACCTAGAAATTCTTTTTGAGGAAACTTATTTAATCCATAAGATATATTAAATGTTTCATTATAATCATTTATTTTAAATATATTATTAATTCTTTTTTCCATCAATTCTAAATTATCATATATATTTTTTCTTATTTCTTCTTTATCATCTGATTTTATAAATATAATTTTTGATAACTCTTTAACAACAAGTTCTTTCATCATTATATCTCTACTTGAATTTGAAGCAGCAATTACTCTAAATCTTATCATATCTTTATCAGCATTATATTCTTTTGCATAAAGCAAATATAAACATGATAATAAACTTAATAAAACTAATATTTTTTTCAATTAAAAAACCAACCTTTCATTTTAATATTGGTTGATTTATTATTTTTTTATTCACTAATTATAAAGATATATCTATCTTTCATTGATAAATCTTTCTCAATTATAACATTTACATTTTTCAAATATCTATCAATTATATTTTTAATACTATGAGCTTGTAAATAACCTATTTCAAATGCAATTATAAATTTATCTTTTAAATTTTTTCTAACATTTTTTAAAATATTATCATAATAATATAAACCTTTATTACTTGCATATAATGCTATATTGGGTTCATACATTTGAACACTTTCTTCTACTTCTTCATTTATATCCACATAAGGTGGATTACTTATTATTACATCATATTTATCTTTAATTTTTTCTAACATATTACTTTGAATTAATTTAATAGATATATTATTTATTTTTGCATTATTTTTAGCTACTTTTAAAGCTTCTTTTGAAATATCTACACCAGTAACATTTGAATTAATATTTTTAGCTAATGCTATAGCAATTGCTCCACTACCAGTTCCTAAATCTAATATATCAATTTTTTTATCAACAAATACTTTTTTATAATACTTTATTGTTTTTTCAACTAAAAATTCAGTTTCATATCTTGGTATTAAAACATTTTCATTAACTATAATTTTATATCCATAAAAATTAACATACCCAATCAAATATTGAATTGGGTATTTTTTTAATAATTTTTTATAATCTGATTCTATATCTTTACTAACATTTAGTAATTCTTCTACTTCTCTATTAGAATACCCTAATTCTATTATCTTATTTTTCATGGGCTTCTAATCTCATTTTTTCATCTTCAGTAATTAATGCTTGAATTAAATCTTCTAAATCGCCTTCCATAATTCTATCTAAATGCATAACTGTATAATTAATTCTATGATCTGTTAATCTATTTTGTGGATAATTATATGTTCTAATCTTTTCAGATCTATCTCCTGTACCAATTTTACTTCTTCTTTCATTACCAAGTTTTTCATCTTGTTCTCTTTGTTTTAAATCATAAAGTCTTGTTTTAAGAATTTGCATTGCTCTTTCTTTATTTTTTATTTGACTTCTTTCAACTTGACAATAAACAACTATTCCAGTAGGTATATGAGTAAGTCTTACTGCAGAATCAGTTGTATTAACACATTGTCCTCCAGCACCACTACTTCTTGTTATATCAACTCTTATATCACTATCTTTAATTTCAATATCTATTTCTTCAGCTTCTGGCATTACTAATACTGTTGCAGTAGAAGTATGTATTCTTCCACCAGATTCTGTTTCTGGTACTCTTTGAACTCTATGAGCACCACTTTCATATTTTAATTTAGAATATACATTATCTCCTCTTAGCATAAATTCAATAGTTGAATATCCGCCACTTTCTCCTTCTACTTCATGAGTAACTTCTAAATGCCATCCTTGCTTCTCAGCATACTTATTATACATTCTAAACAAGTCTCCAGCAAATATATTACCTTCATCGCCACCAGCAGCTCCTCTAATTTCAACTATAACATTTTTATCATCATTTGGATCTTTAGGTAAAAGCATTATTTTTAATTTATGCTCTGTATCTTCTTTTTCTTTATGTAAATTTTCTAATTCTTCAGTTGCAAAATCTTTCATCTCAGAATCTTTAGCCATTTCCTTAGCTGCTTCAATATCATCAAATATAGCATTATATCTATTATATAATTCAACTATTTTTTCAATTGAATTTTTTTCCTTTAAAACCTCTTGCATTTTTTTATAATCTTCATATATTTCAGGTTTTAATAATTCATTTGTTAAATAATTAAATCTTTCTTTTATTATATCTAATCTCTCTTTCATAATATTCCTTTCTTTCTTAATTATAATTTAGAGAGTCCAGCTATAAATCTATTTCATCCTCATATCCTTCATCAACAATTACTAAATCTTTTAAGTCATCATCTTCTTTGTCATCATCTATATCATCGAGTTCATCATAGTAATTATCACAATCTTCATTATTATCTTCTTTTTCTTCATCTATAACAACATCATCTTCTAATTCATCTTCAATTTCTTTGATACTAATTTCAGCTGTATGATTTTCTCTTAAATCCCAGTAACCTTTTTCTAATTGAATAAATCTTTTTTCTGTTGCTAATAATGCAAAGAAATCACCTATTTGATTTTCAAATGCTGCATCTCCTAAATTTAATGTATCACATATTATTCTAAATATATCTTGAATTTTCATCTTTTTACCTTTTTCTTTTAAGATAATATATGCAATATCATCAAAAGGTAAAGTTTCTAATTCTTCTAAACTAACTGTTTTAAATTTCATTACGAATCCTCCTAGAAGACCATTGCTCTTCTTCCATTAAAATTATACTTATTTTTTATAATAAATCAAGTATTTTTTATATATTTATTTCCATAATAATATTGGGTAATAATTTATGAAAAAAATTATGTTTATTATAAAAGTATTATTTTTATTAATATTTATAACTATTATATTAATTACATCTCTTTATGTATATGCATATATCACTCCTAAAATTAGTATTAATTCTATTTCTACAATTTCATATTATGATAAAAATGGTAATGATATTTTTTTAAATAAAGAAAATAATTATGTTAAATTATCAGATATAAATGAAAATGTTAAAAATGCAATAATTAGTGTTGAAGATAAAAATTTTTATAAACATAATGGATTTGATATATTAAGAATTATAAAAGCTATGTTTATAAATATAACAAGTGGTCAAATTAAGCAAGGTGCTTCTACAATATCTCAACAATACGTTAAAAATCTATATTTAACATTTGATAAAACCTGGAAAAGAAAAATAGAGGAAGCATATTTAACTATAAAGTTAGAAAGTCATTATAGTAAAGATGAAATATTAGAAGGTTATTTAAATACTATAGATTTTGGAGCAGGAAATTATGGTATTAAAGAAGCAAGTAATTATTACTTTAATAAAGAACCAAATGAATTATCATTAGAAGAAGCAACAATAATAGTTGGAATACCTAAAAGTCCAAGTTATTATAATCCAATAACTAATTTTAAACATGCAAAAAAAAGACAATTAGATGTATTAAATAGTATGTATAAAAATAAATATATTAGTAAAAAAGATGTTAATAACATTTACAAAAAGAAACTTACTTTTCATGCAGAATATAACAAACAAGAATTATCAAGTTTATATTATTATAAAGATGCAGTGTTAAATGAACTATCAAATTTACATGCAATACCATCATCATTAATAGATTTAGAAAGACTAAAAATATACACAAATTTAGATATCGATATACAAAAAACATTAGAAAATAATGTATTAAAAGAAATGAAGAATACTAATATGCAAGTTGCTTCGATAGTTGTTGAACCATCAAGTGGAAATATAGTAGCTTTAGTTGGAGGAAAAGATTATAGTACTTCACAGTACAATAGAGCTGTTTTTTCAAAAAGACAAGTTGGATCAACAATAAAACCATTTTTATATTATTCAGCATTAGAAAATGGATTAAACCCTTCATCAACATTTTTAAGTGAACCAACAACATTTAATATAGATGGTGAATTATATTCACCATCAAACGCTTCAAATATATATGCTGGTAAAAATATAACAATGCTTCAAGCAATAGCTTTTTCAGATAATATATATGCTATGAAAACTCACTTATTCTTAGGAACTAATAGTTTAACTGATATTATAAAAAGAGTTAAAATAAAAGAAAATGTAAAACAAAATGCATCTTCTGCACTTGGAACAACAGAAATTAATATAATTGATTATTCTAATGGTTTTATAACCTTAGCAAACGAAGGTATACATAAACAACCACATTTAATTGAAAAAATAACTGATGAAAATAATAATATATTGTATGAATATAAACATGATGAAGAATATTTATTAAACAAGAAATATGTATTTATTTTAAATAATCTTCTTACAAGTACATATGATTATAAATTAGTATCTTATACCTCTCCTACTTTACTAAGTGTTTCTTCGGATTTAGACAGTAAATATGCTGTTAAAAGTGGAAGTACTCAAAATGATTATTGGACAATTGGATATAACAAAGATTATTTAATGATGGTATGGACAGGAAATGATGATAATTCTAAAGTAAACTCAAATGAATCAAAAATATCTAAAAAAATATGGTCTCAAACTATAACAAGTATAAAAACAAATAAAAAGGAGTGGTATGATATACCGGATGGAATAACTATTTCAACTATTGATCCATTTTCGGGAGAATACAAAATAAAAGGTTATGCATGTTATTTTGAAAAAGGCAGTGAACCAAATTATTATATTAATAATATTAATATGGATTAAAAAAGGAAAATCAAATTAAGATTTTCCTTTAATTTTTGAATCTTCTATTTCTCCTGTAAATGCATTCATTTTAACAAAATTATTATCTTTATTTTCTATATAATAGTATAAATTATCTTTTTTATTATATCTTAAATATATTTCTCCATAAATATCTTTTGATATCTTATATGCTTTGTTTTTAACATCTTCGATACTAATTATTTCATCAACTTTTATATTATCTGTTATAAATTTTGGTGTTTCTTTTGGTTCTTCTAACAATCCAGCTTCAATGCTACAAGTAAGTATTGTATCATCTATTATCACCATATTATTCAATTGATATAAATTAAAAGTATATTTTTTATTATCTTGATTATAGTCATATACGTAAAAACTTATATTAGGATATTTAGTACTAAGAAATATAGATAGTAATTTATAATTATAAATTAGTTCTTCTTTATCTTTTGTACCTTTATAAATAATTAAATCTTCTGTAAAATATAGATTATTTAATATTGTATCATAATCTCTTTGTTTTAAAATATGTTCTTCTTTTTTTGAAGAATACTTATTTATTATTATAAAAGCTACAAGCAATATAATTATTACTATAGAAATATAAATTAATATTTTTTTAAACTTTTTATTCATTAAATCTCCAAACTTAAAAAAAAAGCACTTAAAATCAATAAGTGCTTTTAAATAATCTTTTATTATTCTTCTACTTTTGTTCCACAATTAGCACAGAATTTTCCTGTAACTATTTCTCCACAATTAGAACATTTTTTTCCTTCTACTGCAGGTTTAGCATTTTCTGTAGCAGCACCTTGATTAGCAAAAATAGTTCCCATTTCTGGTTGAGCATTTCCTGGATTATATCCTTGTGCTCCTTGAGAATTTTGATTAGCAACTCCCATCATTGATCCAGCAGCTTGACCAGCCATATTCATTCCCATGAATCCCATCATAGCTCCATTTGAATTACTTGAAGCATTTCTTAATGCATCAGCAGAAGCAGATGCCATAAGTCCTGATTGTAATCCTTGATTTGAGAAAATAACAGCTTCATCAACTTTATTAACTTTAACCATAGATTCATCAGTTAAATTTAAATCTCCAATAGCTACATCAGTAATTTCTAAACCATAATTTTGTTTCCATGTTGAATCTAAACATACATTCATTTCATTTGAAATATCTGAATTATATAATTGAATATCACCAAATGATACTTTATGTTTTCTCATAACAACAGAAATAGCTTGTGTTAATTGTTCAACAAATTTTGCTTGTAATTGACTTCCTATTATTTCTTCATAAGTAACTGTATCTTTAGCATTAGCTCCAATAACACTATTTACTAGGGTAATTGGGTCTGTTACTTTAAATGCGTATTCTCCAAAGAATGTTACTTCTAACATACCATATTTTTCATCTGTAATTTTCTTTGGTTGTGGTGAACCAAATTTATTTCCTGGAATTGTCAATAAATTAACATAATAGACTCTTTGATCTTTAGCAGCTTGACCACCATAAGTAAAACGTTTACCAATTGTTTTGAAAATATTTACAATATTTTCTCCTAAATTACCAGTGAAAATACTTGGTTCTGTGCTACTATCATATGTAAAAGTTCCAGCATCAGCAGTAAATTCTTTTATTTCACCATTATCAATTATCATCATTGCCATTCCTTGTGGTACTACAATAGCACTACCATTTGAAATAACACCTTCTGTTGGATTTGAATTTCCCTTTCCATGATTTACTGTTCCTCTTTGAATAAGAACATCTTTAGCAATTGTTGGGCATGTTACAAACTCTTTAAATTGATCTCCAAGAGTACTTGAAGTTGCTTCTGTAATTGCTCTAATTAATCCCATAATCCTACCTCTTTTCTTAAATATATATTTTTATTATAACATTTTTTATTTTCATGTAAAATACTTTTAATTATCTTTTTTTATTTCAATTGTAATTCTATATTTATCAGGTAAATCTTCTTCAAATGAAGTAATTGATTTATCTTCTATATCATTAACAAAATTTCTTACTTTTGTTATTACATTAGGAATATTATTCTTTTTTTCTTCCTCAAGTTCTTTATTTTTATCATCATCTTTATAATCAAAATTATTATTTTTAAAATCATTGCTAATTATTTGATCATAATAACTTTCTTTTTGATTTGCTAACTCTTCTTCTATCTTTTTTATATTATCTTGGAAAGTTACTTGAAATGGATTTATTTCTTCATGATTATCTAATGTATTATCATCAGATGAATTATTTACTTCATCATTAACATCTTTATTTTCATCAATATCTAATACATCAATTTTTTCTTCTTCTAATTTATCAGAGTTTTCTCTTTCAATAAATTTTCTTATTTCACTAGGAATATCATCTTCTTCTTTATAATTGTTTAATAATTTACTTATTTCGTCTTCTGTTTGTCTTACAGTTAATCTTTCATTAATAATTCTATCTACTAATTTTTCTTGTAATTCTTTATCATTTAATGATAATAAACTTCTAGCATGTCTTTCTGATATTTTATTAAATAACAATGCATCTTGCACCTTAGAAGGTAAATTTAATAATCTAATTTTATTAGCTATACTAGATTGACTAATTCCTAATTTTGATGCTATTTCATCTTGAGTAAATCCTCTATTTAATAATTTTTTAAATGATTGTGCTTCTTCTATAACTGTTAAATTTTTTCTTTGTAAATTTTCTAATAATGCTATTTCAGCTGATGTATTATCATCAGAATTTTTTATTATTGCTGGTATAGTTCTTAAACCTGCCTGCACTGTTGCTTTATATCTCCTTTCGCCTGCTATTATTTCATATTTATCTCCTATTTGTCTTAACACTATTGGTTGTATTACTCCATACTTACGAATAGAATCAGACAATGCATTTAATTCATTTTCGTCAAAAGCAAGTCGAGGCTGAAACCTATTAGGTAATATATCTTCAACACTTACATTAATTATTCTATCTTTATCTTCCATAATACTATACCTTTCTATTCTACATTTATTTTAATTCATTTTCTAAATTTTTACAAGATGCTAAAAAGGAAACAAAAATCATTGTTTCTTAATTATATTATAATTCCTAGGATATTTCATATTTGTCTTTACACTTTTTTTATATATTAATAATGTTCTATTAGAATTTTCATATGGTAAATTATATTCAATTTTATTTATAAATGTATAACCTAACATTTTTGCTTTATTAACAGAATTATTAAATTCTTCTTCAATATTAGACTTCATTGGTATAAATAAACCATTAATTTTTAACATTGAAACAGACAATTCTAATATTATTTTTAAATTCGATACTGCTCTACATGTAACAATATCAAATAATTCTCTATTTGTTTTTCCATAATCTTCTGCTCTTTGATTTATTATAGTAATATTTTTTAATTCTAATGTATCTTTAACTGTATTTAAAAACAATACTTTTTTATTATTAGATTCTAATAAAGTTACATTACAACTATTAAATACAATTGCAATTACCATTCCTGGAAAACCAGCTCCAGTACCAAAATCACATAATTTTTTATTTCTAAAATCAATTGCTTTAAATAAACATAATGAATCATAAAAATGTTTCAAATAAATATCTTTTTCTTTTATTATAGATGTTAAATTAAATCTATTATTCCATTCTATTAATAAATCTTTATATTTATCTAATTTATCTAATATTTCATTAGTTATTTCAATATTAATACTTTTACAATATTCTAAAAAATCTTCTTTAGTCATTATTATATTCCTTTTTCAAATATACAAGTAACATAGTTATATCAGATGGATTTACACCACTAATTCTACTTGCTTGACCAATTGTTAAAGGTCTAATTTTAGATAATTTTTGTTTAGCTTCAGTTGCTATATTACTCACTTTTTCATAATTTATATCTTTTGGTATTTGTTTTTCTTCTAATTTTAACATTTTCTTTACTTCAACTTCTGTTTTCTTAATATATCCAGCATACTTAATATTTATTTCAACCATATCAATTATTTCTTTTGGAAATTCTATTTTTAAATAGTTTAATAAATTATTTAATTCTACTTCTGGTCTTTTAACTAAATCTACTAGCTTTATTTTTCCATTTATTATTGATGAATTAATACTTTTTAAATAATCTATATTTTTTTCATTATATTCAAAATAATTATTTTCTAAATATTCAGTTAATTCTTTAATTTTATTTAGTTTATCTTTATATATTCTATATTTTTCATCATTTATTAAACCTAATTTTCTTCCATATTCAGTTAATCTAATAGATGCATTATCATGTCTTAATAATAATCTAAACTCTGCTCTTGATGTTAATAATCTATATGGTTCAGTTATTCCTTTATTTATTAAATCATCAATTAATACTCCTATATAAGCTTCATTTCTTTTTAATATGAAAGGTTCTTTATTATCAAGTTTTAATACAGCATTTATTCCTGCAATTAAACCTTGTGCTGCTGCTTCTTCATATCCACTTGTTCCATTAATTTGACCTGCTGTAAATAATCCACTTATTTTTTTTGTTTCTAAATTCATATTTAATTCTAAAGGATCTATAGCATCATATTCAATGGCATATCCATATTTAGTAATAACGCATTCTTTTAATCCATCCATTGTATGTAATAATTTTTCTTGAATTTCATGAGGCATAGTTGTTGAAAAACCACCAACATAATATTCAATATCATCACTTCTTTCAGGTTCTAAAAATATTTGATGTCTATCTTTATCATTAAATTTAACTACCTTATCTTCAATTGATGGACAATATCTAGGTCCTACACCTTTTATCATCCCACTATATAATGCACACTTATCTAAATTATCCATAATAATTTTATGAGTTTCTTTATTTGTATAAGTTAAATAACAAGGTCTTTGTTCATCTACTTTATATGTTGCAGGATAAAAATTACTAAATGTTAATAATTCATTATCACCATATTCAATTTTAACTTCATCAAAATTAATAGAACTTTTCAATATTCTAGGAGGTGTTCCCGTTTTTAATCTAATAATTTTTAATCCATTTTTTTCAAGTGATTTACTTAAAAACATTGAATTCTTTTCTCCATGAGGTCCACCTTTATAACTTTCATGAGCACATAATATATCTGAATTTAAATATGTACCAGTTGTCAAAATAACTGCATCACTATTAATAGTTTCATTATCTTCTGTTATTATTCCTTTTATTGTATTATTATCTACAATTATTTCTTTAACAAATGCTTCTTTCATTTCTAAATTTTCTTGATTTGAA
>Ga0247611_10002210_pt1 | contig 32261 bp, 31 predicted proteins | sample 177DNAGHGhighgp2_FD_192422 | JGI IMG/M metagenome (GOLD analysis project Ga0247611, IMG submission 192422) | Sheep rumen microbial communities from Palmerston North, Manawatu-Wanganui, New Zealand - 1770 DNA GHGhigh gp2 | ecosystem: Host-associated > Mammals > Digestive system > Stomach > Rumen... | reverse complement strand
TATTGCATATGATAAAGATAAATCTTCTATTTATATATCAAATGTAGATTACTGTGGTGGTAATGATACTAATGTATATAAAGAAATAGAGTGTAATTTATATGAAAGTAATAATAACAATAATACTAAAATCAGTAGTTGTAAATCAAATGATGAAAATATAAAACTTGAAGATTATTTAAAACAAGTAGAATTAAATATTGATAACTATAATCAAACTTGCAAAAAATATACAGATGAAAGTTTATACTTAGAAATAAATGCTAAAGATAAAAATGATAAGATAACAACATATAAAATACCATTAAGTATGAATAATAATTGTCCTAAATAATAACTCAACTAATTGTTTATAGGAATTATTATTCTTTTTTTATATACTTTTTTCAAGAAAGGAATGATTATATGAAAAAATATTTAATAGGAATTGTAATTGCTATAGCATGTATTGTTGGAGGTTTCTTTATAGGCTATTATGTGACACTATCTAATAATAAAGTTGAAGGAGTTATTGAAAAACCATTACCTAAAGCTGAACTATCGGAAGGATTAAGAGGTAAATATGGAATTGATAAAAACATCAATGAAAAAACAATTGATAATTATTTAAATAGAACTGATACAGTATATCGTGATGTAAGAATGCTTATTGATACAGCCAATTGGGAAAACAAAGGTGGAGACAGATATTTAACTGGATATATCAAAGGATTTGAAGTTATACCATCTCCATTCCTTGCAAATTATACTGATGAATATATTGAACAAAAGAAAATTGAAAATATTTCAGGATTATATCAAGGAAAAACATTATTTAAATTAGATAATGAGGATAATTATACTCCAAATTATGAAGAATCAATGTCAATTTTAGAAACAATATTCCCTAAAGATAAAAATATTTTCATCATGTGTGGAGCAGGTGGATATGCTGGTCAAGTTAAACATATGTTAGTTAAACTTGGTTGGGATGAAGATAAGGTTAGAGATGTTGGTGGATATTGGTACTATGAAGGTAATAATAGTATTCAAGTAAAAGAAACAAGAAGTGGAAAAGATTTCTATAACTTTAGTAAAGTACCATACTATGATATTGATTTTAACTCATTGCATGAGGCTAAGAAGTGAAAAAAATAATTATTATAGCTAGTATTTTCATTGTAGTATTAATTGGATTTTTAATTATATTTTATCCAATAAAAACAGATAAGTTTTATTTGGATGATAAATACTATAATGAAGGTAACTTTATTAATATAAATAGTAATGATTTAAATAATATTAATAGTAATAATTACATAGTGTTTACGTATAACAATTATTGTAATTTTGAAATACCTTGTGATAAAATCTTTCAAGAATTTATGAAAAAATACAAGATAGATATTTTATCTATTCCATATGAGGATTTCAAAAACACATGGCTACATAACGATGTAAAATATGCACCTTCAATAATCATTATTAAGAACAAAAAAGTAATAAAGTATCTCGATGCTGAAAAAGATGAAGATATAGAAAGATATCAGGATGTAAACAAATTTGAACAATGGTTAAACGAATATATAAATCTAAGCAAATAAAAATGTAGATTATTAATCTACATTTTTTGTTTTTTAGTTAAAAAAATGATAAAATGTTATTGATAGTTGACAAATTTCCAAGTCAACTATATAGAACGCAACCAATATTTAGCATATAATTTTACTTATGAAAGAGGTGATTAGTATGACAATTGGTGAAAGATTGTTAAAACTAAGAAAAGAAAGAAATTTATCGCAAGAAGAACTTGCAAATGTGCTTGATGTTTCAAGACAAACAATATCAAAATGGGAAACTGATCAATCAATGCCTGATTTTGATAAAATAATTCCATTATGTGAATATTTTGGAATAACATCAGATGAATTATTAACTGGCAACTCAAATATAAATGAAGCAAAGAAAGCAAATGTTAAAAGTAATTTTGCTAGAAACATTGCTGTAGCAGTAATGTTATACATATTTGCTATTATAGCAATAGTAATATGTGCAGCTCAATTTGGACAACCAATAATGGGTGTTGGAATATTTTTTACACTAGTAGCCTTTGCAACAGGTTTATTAATATATAATGGTATTTATTATAGTAAGGAATCAAAAGATGAAAAAGAAGTAAAACAAGACACAATATTAAAACAAATTACAAGTATTGTTGGGATGATTGGTTTAATTGTATATTTATTTGTTTCATTCATAACTATGGCTTGGCATATATCATGGATAATATTTATTATAACTGGATTAGTAAATGAAATTGTAAAATTAATTTATACTGTTAATCATCAAAAAGGAAGTGAAGAAGATGAATAAGACAGTTAATATTATTCTTATAATTTTATTATCAATATTAACAATTGCAGTAACAGGATTCTTTATTTACTTATTGTCGGGTGGTTCATTTAATTGGAATTTTAATTTTAATAGTTATTCTGATAACTTAATTGAATCGAAAGAAGTTGATTCAATAAATGAAATATATGCTGATATTAAAAATTCCACAGTATTAGTTGAAACATCATTTGATAATAAAATACATGTAGAATTATATTCTGAAAATAATGTTGAACATTCTATTAAAGATGATAATAATAAATTAGATATTTATTTCCATGATAATGAAGTATTTAATTTTTTTAAGAAAAGAGACAAAGTATTAATTAAAATACCAAGTGATTATTCAGATAAATTTAATGTAATTTCAACAACAGGAGATATAAGATTTGGATCATTTGAAAAATTATCTCCATATGTAAAAATAACAACTGGAGATGTTCATGCTGATGCTTTAAAAGATTTAAATGTAGATGGAACAACAGGAGATATTAAAATAAATAGAGTTAATAGTATTAATTGTAAATTAACAACAGGTGATGTAAAAATTGAAAGAGTAAATTCTGCTGAAATACACGGAACAACAGGAGATATAAAATTACAAGAAATAAATAATTATGCTAATATAACATTAACAACCGGAGATGTTAAAATAAGTAATTTTAATATTAAAGATGATTCAAGTATTAATGTTACAACGGGTGATGTTAAAATACAATCTGCTGCCGGAGCATTTATTGAAGCAACAAATAAAGTTGGAGATGTAAAAGTAAATAATAATGATAGAACATTAGAAAAAACTTTAAAAATAAATGTTCATGTTGGAGATATTAAAGTTAATTAAAGATCAGAAATGATCTTTTTTTCTTGCTTTTTAAAAAAAATAATGTATAATTGAAAATGAAAATGATTTTCAAATTGAAAGAAAGTGATTTTATGAGAACAAGTTATAGTACTAAGCAAAAGGAAATTATACTTGATGTTGTAAGAAAAAAAACTAAACAATTTACTATAAAAGATATTTACGAAGTAATAAATGAAAAAGTTGGTTTAACTACTGTGTATAGATTAGTGGATAAATTAGTCGATGAAGGATTGTTAAACAAGGAAATTGGAAAAGATAATATAACTTATTATCAGTATTTAGAAAAATGTAATGAGGATAATCATTTTTATCTTAAGTGTGATAATTGTGGAAAAGTAATACATATAGATTGTGATTGTATTAATGATTTATCTAATCACATATTTAAACATCATATGTTTAAAGCTAATAAAGAAAAAATAATAATAAGCGGAAAATGTAATAATTGTTTAAAAGGAGGTAATTAATATGTTAGATTGTTTATTAGATGCATTACTTGATACATTAAAACTATTACCATATTTATTAGTTACATTTATAGTACTTGAACTAATAGAACATAAACTAAGTAAAAAAAGTGAAAAAATATTAAGTAAGAATAAAAAGTATGGTCCTGTTATTGGAGGATTGTTGGGGGGACTTCCACAATGTGGTTTTAGTGCTATGGCTGCTAATTTGTTTTCTTCTCATATAATTACAACAGGAACATTAGTTGCTATATTTTTATCTACAAGTGATGAAATGTTACCAATAATGCTAAGTGAACAAGTAGATATAATGCTAATTTTAAAAATAATAGGATTTAAGGTATTAGTTGGTATAATAATTGGGTTTATAGTTGATTTAGTGTTTAAGAAAAAAGCACAAAACAATAGTATTAGCAAAATATGTGAGCATGATCATTGTCATTGTGAAAAAGATGGGGTAATTATATCAAGTATTAAACATACATTAAAAACGGGACTATTTATTCTTATAGCCAATATTTTAATAGGCTTAGTAATATTCTTTGTAGGAGAAGATAGCATTAAAGAAGTGTTATTAAATAAGAATATTTTTGGATATTTTGTTGCAAGTTTAATTGGATTAATTCCTAATTGTGCACCAAGCGTTATTATGACAGAATTATATTTATCTAATATGATTACAATTGGTACATTACTTTCAGGTTTACTAACTGGTAGTGGACTTGGAATACTATTATTATTTAAATCTAATAAAGATTTAAAAGAAAACTTAAAAGTACTATCGATTATTTATCTAGTAGGTGTTATAATAGGTTTTATAGTAGATATATTGATATAAAGGAGGAAAACTTATGGATGTAATAAAAAATATTTCAATAATTTTTACATCCATTTTTTTTGAAAGTCTTCCTTTTTTAATATTCGGAGCTTTAATATCATCAATTATTGAAACTTATGTTAGTGATGAAACTATAGCTAAAATGATTCCTAAGAATAAAGTTCTAGGAAGTATTGTTGGTATATTTTTGGGTTTTTTAATACCTGCTTGTGATTGTGCAGTTATTCCAGTTTCTAAAAGATTATTAAAGAAAAAAGTACCAATAAATGTAACTATTTCTTTTATGCTTGCTTCACCAATTATTAATCCCGTAGTACTATTATCAACTTATTCTGCTTTTTATAATACAAATCCAGAAATATTTTGGTATAGATTATTATTTGGTATATTAGTAGCAATAATAATAGGCATTATTATGGGAATAATTTTTAATAAAAAAGATATTATTACTAATAATATAGATGAATGTAATCACGAACACTGCCATTGTCACGATAATAATAAGAAACATGCATTTAAAGGAGATTTTTTATCAATATTTAAACATACTGCATATGATACATTTGAAGTAGTTAAGTACTTAATGTTTGGAGCAATAATTGCAAGTCTTGTTCAAGTGTTACTACCAAAGGATATGTTAATGATGTTTAATGATAATCAGATTCTATCTATTTTTGTTCTAATGATGTTTGCATATTTAATTTCCCTATGTTCAACATCAGATTCATTTGTAGGTAAATCTTTATTATCATCATTTTCAAAGACTTCAATTATGGCTTATTTATTATTAGGCCCTATGATCGATATTAAAAACACATTTGTATTACTAGGTAACTATAAAAAAAGTTTTGTAATTACATTAATATCTTTAATATTTATTGTAATATTTATCTGTAGTTTGGTGGTGATGCATCTATGAAAAGATTTTTAGGATTAGTAAGTGTATTATATTCCGGCATTATAATCTTTGTATGGGTAAATAATTCATTAAAAAACTATTTAGCACCAAATATGCAAATATATCTAAAAATAGCTTTATTTGTTCTTATAGTTATGTCTTTAGTATTATTATTTAACAATAAGATTGAATATAAATTTAAAGTAAGTGATTTAGTACTATTACTTCCATTATTGTTATTAATTCTTTCAGGTGATGGAAGATTGAGTGTTAATCTAGCAAGTAATAGAAAAATGAATTATAGTGTTCAAACAAAACATGATAATACCGATAATAAAAGTGAACAAAAGAAAGAAGAAAAAAAAGAAATAGAACCAAAAAAAGAAATTACTAATATAGATATAGATGTAAAGGATTCTTCTTATTCAGAGCTTGGTACGTATTTAACTATTGGGCCAAAGGCTAGTAATTACATAGGTAAAACAATTAGAGTAAAAGGATTTACTTTATTTGATGATAACATTATGCCAAGTGGATATTTTGCTATTGGCAAATATAATATTACATGTTGCGCAGCCGATTCTGAATTTGTTGGTTTTTATGTAAAAAAAGAAAATTATGAAGTTAAAAATAATACTTGGTATCAAATAGAAGGATATTTAGAATCAGTTAAAGGACTTGACGGAAATGAAGCTGTTGCAATTAGCATTGTTAACTTAAAAGAAATAGATTCTACAAGTGAAGAACAATATGTTTATCCATGCTATTCATATGATAATGGCAGTTGTGAAGAGGTATCTAAATATGATTTAAGTTACTAAAAAATAGATAGATATTATCTATTTTTTTGTTATAATAAGTTAGGGAGTGATTTAATGATTATTGTTGATTCTATATTAGAAACTATAGCAGATAGATTAGATGATGAAATTGAATCTTATTTTGTAAAGATACCATTAGCTATTATATTTGTTTTGTTTTATCTGTTTATAGTTGCTGGAATAATTTCTATAGGATTTGGATTTATTGATAAAAATATTTTTCTTGGTGCTATATTTTTATTACTAGGTATAGTAATCTTTGTTTTCTTTCTAGTAAAGTTTATAATTGTATATAGCAAAAAGTTAAATAAAAAACTATCTAAATTAACTAAAATACTAAAGATATTTAAAATTGAAAAAAAGTAATAAATGTATTATATTATAAATAAGAAATGGAGGATTTATTTATGAAAAAATATAGTGGGATTATATGGGGTTTGGTACTTATAGCAATTGGTGTGATTATTGCTGGTAATTCATTACACATTTTTAATGTTGACTTATTCTTTGATGGATGGTGGACATTGTTTATTATTATTCCTTGTTCAATAGGATTGTTAACAGACAAAGATAAAGGTGGATCACTAATAGGATTATTAGTTGGTGTACTGTTATTACTAGCTTGTCAAAATGTAATAGATTTTGATATGTTCTGGAAAATATTAGTTCCAACAATTATAATTATTTGTGGTTTAACACTAGTTTTCAGAAGTATATTTGGCAGAAAAATTAAAGAAGATATTGAAAAATTAAATAAAAAAATTGGAGAAGATGGGACAATAAGTGCTGTATTCTCTGAACAAAATATAAGTTGTAATGATCAAGAATTCAAAGGAAACAATTTATCAGCTATATTTGGAGGTATTGAATTAGATTTAAGAAATGCTAAGATTAAAGAAGATGTTGTAATTAATGCTACATCTATATTTGGTGGTATTGAAATAATAGCTTCTGACGATGTTAATATAGTATTAAAATCAAATTCTGTCTTTGGTGGAGCTGAGAATAAAAGAGATGGAAAGAATGAAAAGAAACATACCGTATACGTTAACGCAACATGTATATTCGGTGGTTTGGAAATTAAATAGTGAGGCCATATGAAGACGTTAAGAAGTATATTATATGTAATAATTGCAATGCTATTAGGTATATTTATAAACCTATTATCATTGACATTTATATTTAAAAATGTTGTTCAAGATGAAATAATTACTAATACAATAAAGACATCTATTGCAACTGGATATCTTACTAAGAATATAAAAGACATTGATAAACTAACTCCAGAACAAAAGAAGATGCTTGAAGATTTTTTAAATGATAATGATATAAATGAAGTAGTAAATGTAGTAATGGAAAACTATATGAATTATCAAAGTGATTCTAATTATAAAATAAGTCAAGACGATGTTGATAAATTAAAAGATTATGTAATTAAACATCAGGATTTAATTAAACAAGCAAGTGATGAAGACTTTGACATTAATAAGATAACAAACGAAATAACTGTAGATAATATAGATGAAAATGCTAGGAAGGTAGCTAATCAATTAGATGAATTACCTTCAGAAATTAAACCTATAATAAAATCATATAAATATATTATTGATGGTCCAATTAAAATAATCTTAATAGGATTGATTATTGTTTGTATTGCACTTATGATGTTAATTAGTTGGTCTCTAATTAAATGGATGAAAGCTACTGGTGTTTGCTTAATAACAAATGGAGTTCTTATTTTATTAATGTTTGCATTTGTTGATGGAATAAAGGATTTAATATTAAGGGCAATAGATATAAAAATAGCATTTGCTAATTTATCGTTTAATAGTATTTTAATTATTGGTTTAGTTGAATTGATAATCGGAATTATACTAGTTGTAGTTCATAATATAGTTAATAAAAAGTTAAATAAATCAAATAATGAAAATGAATCAATAAATGAAGAAAACTCACAAGTGGAGGAAGCATAATGATTGAAATAAAAAATGTTACTAAAAAATATGGAGATAAGAAGGCTATTGATAACATTACTTTTAATGTAGAAGATGGAAATATATTTGCTTTTATTGGTCATAATGGAGCAGGTAAAACAACGTTAATCAAATCAATGGTAGGTATACATGATTTTGATGAAGGTGACATTTTAATAAATGGAAAATCTATTAAAAAGGATCCAATTGAATGTAAAAAAGAGATGGCTGTTGTGCTTGATAATCCAGAAATGTATGAAAATATGAAAGCAATTGATTACATTAATTTTATATGTGATATGTATGATGTAGATCAAGAAACAAGAGAAAAGAATATTAAGAAGTATTCTAAATTATTTGAAATTGATAATAAATTGAATAATCCAATCAATTCATTTTCTCATGGTATGAAACAAAAAGTAGCTTTGATATCAGCTCTTGCTCATAATCCAAAAGTATTAATAATGGATGAACCATTTGTTGGTCTTGATCCTAAAGCAGTATTTGATATAAAAGAAGTTATGAATGAAATGGTAAATGATGGTAAGATTATATTTTTTTCAACACATATATTAGATGTTGCTGAAAAGTTATGTTCTAAAGTTGCTATTATAAAAAATGGAAAACTTATTAAAGTTGGAAGCATGAAAGAAATAAAAGGCGATAAGTCTTTAGAAAAAGTATTCTTAGAATTGGAAGAAAAATAATGAAGAAGTTATTATCTTTAATAAAAGCAACATTATCATCAGATATGTCATTATTTAAAATAAAATCAAAAAGTGACAAAAAAACTTCCAAAATAGGATTCTTAATATTTATTACTGTATTAATATTTATTTCGATTTATTCATATGCAGAAATGTTTATGGAACCACTTTCTAATGTACATTTAGAATATGTCCTATTAACAATATTTATTGTATTAACAGCAATATTAACTTTATCGGAAGGTGTATATAAAGCAAGTTCATTAATATTTAACTGTAAGGATGATAATTTATTATTATCTCTACCAATAAAAAAATCAACTGTAATATTTATAAGAATATTTAAATTTTACTTATTTGAATTATTATATAATTCGTTATTCTTAGCACCAGCAATGGTATCATATGCAGTACATGTTCCTGTTGGGACATCTTATTGGGTTGTATCTATAATAGCTTTATTGTTATTACCTATAATACCAATAATAATTTCATGCTTAATTGGTGGTTTTATTTCTAAAGCTTCTTCAAGATTTAAAGGAAAAAATATAGCTCAAATAATATTAATAACAATATTTTTATTATTAATAATGTATGTTTCATTTAATCTTAAAAATATATTAAATACTTTAGCAACTAATGCAAGTAGTATTAATGATTTAATTTCTAAATTATATTATCCAGCTGGTGCATATGTTAAATTAGTTACTAACTTTAATATTATAGAATTATTGTTATTTATAATGATACATGTTGTATTATTTATAATTATGATAATGATATTAAGCAGTGTTTACTTTAGTATAAATTCTAAAACAAAAGAAGTTATAGTAAGTAAAGATTCCTCTGATTATATTATTAAAACAAATACAAAAACAATATCTTTAATAAAGAAAGAATTTAATAGATTTATTAATTCTCCAGTATTTGTTACAAATGCAGCATTTGGTTTAATATTGCATGTTGCTGCATGTATACTTATATGTTTTAAGTTTGATGATTTACAAGGAATGTTATCCCAAAATCAGATACCATTAACTATTGAACAAGTAAGATCATATATACCTTTAGTGTGTTTTGGATTAACTTGCATGGCATCTTTAATGTCATCAATTACAAGTTCAATGATTTCTTTAGAAGGCAAATCATTCATAATACTTAAGAGTTTACCTATTAAACCATCTAGAATAATTATGTCTAAAGTACTAACTGCAATAATAATTATGATACCTTTAATTCTCATAGGAAATATTATACTATTTGTAAGATTTAATTTTAGTGTAATTGAAATATTATTATTGACTATAGCATCAATTCTTCTTCCACTTGTCGCTGAAACAATTGGAATCTTAGTTAATCTAAAATATCCTAAGATGGAATATGAAAATGATACTGAAGTAGTCAAACAAAGTATTAGTACAACTATCGCAGTATTTTTAGGAATATTTTTAACTTGTTTATCAGTATTCTTAATTGTTAAAGGTGTTATAGCAAATATGAATATAGATATAATATTACTATTAGGTGTATTAGTATATACATTATTATTTATAATATTAATGATATATATGAATAAGAAGAGTGTTAAGGAATTTAATGAAATAACTATATAAATAGATAAAATGTAGTTTAAATTAAAAATTAAAAACTCACAATGAAGTGAGTTTTTTAATCTATTAATTTATCTTCCAAACAAGTATTTTGATATGTTTAATCTGTCAATTAGTTTCATTATTTTAAATGAAGAATATACGCAGATAATTGATGATAGAGTAATAAATGTATAAAGAATATAATTATTAGAATAAATATAAAAGAAAATATTAAATCTATATAATTGTTTGCACATTAAATTAAATAAAAATTCAATTACAATACGTTGTATTATATATATTTGTAACGATTTTTGACCAATAATAGATAAAAATTGTATTATTTTTGATTTTTTGTTTAGTATCTTAAGAATTATGTCAACAATACAAATAATAAATATGGTACCACTTAATCCAAATATTAATCTGAAGAAATCACAATATAATTGATGAGGAAGCATATCAAGTCTTGTTGGAACCATTCCTGTTACATATACAAGAAAATCTCTTTTCCAAGTAATAAATAGTAATGGAAATATAATTAGAAAACAATACTTTAAATATTTTAACCAATGAATATGACTAATCTTATCTTTATATATATTAAATGTATAACCTATCAAAAAGAATACATAAATAAAAAAATTATAATCTCCATTTGGAAAGAAATATAATAAAGGAATTAATAAAATATATAAAAAAGATTTATATTTAAATTTAATAAGTTTTTCAACAATAATAACTATAAACATTGATGCAAACAAACTCCACAAGAACCAATATCCATTTAAGTTGTCTATCCATCCAGCACTAAATAAGGGACTTATGTTACCTTTAAAAGCTTCTAAAAAACGCCAGGCATAAAATTCAATAATGGCTATTATTAATATAGGATATAGTAGTGTTCTTGCTTTATTAAAGAAAAGTTCTTTTAACGGTTTGTCTTTTGATTTATAAAATAAAAATCCACTTATTAGTGCAAAAAGCGGCATATGAAATGAATATATAAAAATAAATAATTCATTATTAAAACAATCAACTATACCATCTATTGAATATTGCGTTATATGACCTATCATCATAAGAATAATTGCAAATCCTTTTAAAATATCAATTTTTATGTTTCTTTCCTTCATGTTACTTCTCCTTATAGTTTAATAGAATGTAAAAATCTTTATAAATAAAAAAATGGGGCGAAATGTGGGAATCGAACCCACGCGTACCGGAGCCACAATCCGGCGTGTTAACCACTTCACCAATTCCGCCATAAGCATTAATAGAATATCAAAAAAAAGGATAAAAATCAATATTTGTATTGAATTTTATTTAAAAAAATAGTATATTTTATATATAGTAGAATAGTAAAGGGTTGCAATATGGAAGATAATAACATTGAAATAATTGATGATAATACTGAAGCACAAGTTGATAATAAAGAATCAGCAAGTGTTGTTATGCCTGAAATAAAAGATTCTTCTGATTTGGAACCTCAAGTAATTGAAACTGTTATTGATAAAAAAGCATTAAAGAAACAAGAAAAACAAAAAAAGTTAGAGGAAAAACAAAGATTAAAAGAAGAAAAGAAAAATAAAACAAAGCCTATTAAAGAAGTAAATGAATTTAGTTCAAACGTTGAGGATAGTTCACAGGTCACTATTATAGAAACGGCAATAACTAAAGGTTCTTATGGTTCACAAACTATTGGTAATATTGATGGAGAAAGTGTTATTCCAACGAATACACCACTTCCTGAACCAGTAGATATAACTGTTAAACAAAAAACTGATAATAAATCAAAAACAAAAAAAATTAAAGTAGTAAGTAAAAAAGAAAAGGTTATGTCTATCCTAATTAGTATATTTGTTATATTAGGATTTGCCGGAGCTGGGTTTGCTATTTATTATTTTGGGTATAAAACAAATCCTAGTTTATATACTTTAAAAACAATATATTTAGAATTGGGAGATCATCTTCCTAGTACAGTTTCATATTATATTCAAAATTCAAATCAATATGATGATATGGAATATAATTTGGATTTAAGTAAAGTATCACAAAGTACTATTGGATCATATCCTTATACTGTAACACATAAAACGGTTTCTAAAACATCACAAGTAATAGTAAGAGATACAAAAGCCCCTGTTTTAACTCTTAAAGAAAAAGAAGTATTAGTATTTCAAAAAAATGCTAAGGTAGGAAAAGACGATATAGTAGTATCTTGTGAAGATCTATCTAATTGTACATATAAGACTGAATACGATATTAATACAGAATCTCCTGGAGAAAAAGAAGTTACTATAATAGCAAGAGATGATGTTGGTAATGAAGCAAGAGAAGTTGTAACTATAAAGATTATTGATATTCAAAAAACGATAACATGTACATCTAGTGATGTTGAATCATCTGATAGCAAATTTAAATATAATTATATATATACTTTAAGTTTTGATGGCAATGATTATTTGGTAAGACAAAAAGGTATTACTCAATATACATATTCAGATTATGCTGCGTATTATGAAAAGTATGATGAACTAAAAAATGATAGTAATTATTCATTTGATAGAATATCATTTGCTTACTCTGAACCAACAGAAGTTAAGACAAATAATTTAACTAATTTAAATGATTTGGTAAAATATTATAACGATAGTGGATATACATGTAAGTAATAAAAAAGACAAGAGTTAACTCTTGCTTTTTATTTTCTTAAAACAGCATGTACGACAAGTCTTTGATCATTTTCTAAACATGTTGATAATGTTAAGATTTTGTCTTCAGAAGTAATAGCGGTATCACTATGGAAGATACTTCTTTGTTTTAATAAATCAATGAATTCTAACCATTCAGCATCATTATCAAAATCTATTTTCAAATAATCATCGGTAACTTTTACTCTATATATAGAGAATACTTCCCATTCCATTTCTTGATACATAGTATTATAGTAAATAGAAATATTCTTTGCTTGACTATACCATTTTTCTTTAGTTAGATTATTTAATGTTCCAAACATAACCCCACTGTAATATCTATTATGAGCAAATATTATTGTATTCTTATTTAAATTTCTAGGATTATTGTTATTATACATAAATACCCATCCATTATAATCTTTTTGCTTTTCAAAATTGTGGTCCAAGTAAAAATCATTATTGTTTGTTTTAACTACTGGATAGTCAATGTTTGTTCCTGGTACTGTTAACCAACCAACTGTATCTGAATTAATTTCTAATAAGCTATTCATTTTTGGTATTTTTGGTTCAACTTCAGGTTTGGCTTCTTTATTATTATTTTCATTTTCTTTATTGCTATTGTCATCGGAAACAACTTCTTCAATCCTTTGATTAATTCTTTCTATATTCTTTTCTGATTCTTTATTATTTAGTATTACATATATAGTTGAACCACTTGCTATTACGAATACCAAAAAAGCACATAGAAGTATAGTAGTAGTTATAAGTTGTTTCATAAAATTTTTATTTATATATTCCTTTGTATACTTAAGTTCTAATATTATACTATTCTTTCTTAATATCTTTTTTAGTTTTTTTAGTTCACTTATAACACTTTTACTTGTTATATTATCATTAACTATTATTTTAGTCTTTAATCTATTTTGAATTAAAATGTTAGCTATTCTTTTTATACCATCAATACTGCAAGCATTAAAATTAATATTTTTAACATATCTATTAATTTTGCAGAAAGCTTCAAAGTCTTTATAATCTTGTTCTGTAAGTGGTGGTGCTATTTTAATGGATGTCTTATAATAAATTTTAGAATAAGAAGTTAAATTATTTTCTTCCATAAAATTACTTGTATATAAGATTTCTGCACGAGATTCAACTTCAATATCTTTTTTATCAAATAAATCAATCATATACGTAGGTATTGAATAACAGCTAATCTTTTTAAAATTAGATTGTTTCGTAATTATTTCATAGGCTTCATACGTAAAATTGTTTTCATCACTAATATATAAAGTATTAACATTACTAATATTTTTTAGAGAATCTTTTAATATAGTAATTATTTCTAAATTAGTAATGATTATCTTTTTGATTTTTTGATCGTTTATTAAATCTTTAAAGAATAATCCAAAGATGTGTGAATTACTTCTAATGTATTCGTCAGAAAATACTAGTTTATTATCTGATATAATATTAGTGTCGACTATCTTTTTGATATCATCATCAGTTATGTAATTAAAGGAAAACACTAAGTAATTATTCTTAATGTTGATTAAAATTTTCTTCAAATGATCACCACCTATATTCTCCCTATACTATAATAACATAAATTGACATAAAATTAACAAAAAATATTGATTTTATTAAAAATTTTGTTATAATTAAAATAGAATAGAGAAAAATAGTAAGGGAGAGTATTTATGAAAAAAATTAATCTATTAATCGTTGGTATAGTAGCAATGTTTGCGGTAATGTTGGGTGTTCAAGCACAAAGCGTAACATTACGTTGTGATAAAAATACTATTGGAATAGGAGAATCAACACTATGTGATGTTACAATTGATACTGAAGCTGCAGTAACTGATGTAGTTATTACTCTTAGCTCATCAAGTAACACATTAGATGTATCTGCTCCAACTGCTAATTCAAAAGCTGGTTGGGTAGCTGATATTGAAAATACAAAAGTATCTTCAGGAGAATATGCATTTAAAAATACTGCTGGTAGCACTGGAAAATCACAAGTATTTTCGTTTACTGTTACTTTAAATGAAAACGCAAGAAATTTATCTGCAGAAGACGATTGTGGACAATTATGTATTTCATCTGTAATATATAATAATGGTTCAGCAACAATGGGAACTATTACTAAAGGAACTGGAACATGTTTTGCACCAACAATTGAAGAAGAAGAATGTGTTGGAGAAAGTTGTAATCCAAAAAATCCTGAAACTGGAGCATTTGCAAATTATTTAGCTATTTTAGCTGTAGGTATTGGAGCAATTGTTGTTATCTTAGTTATTAGAAGAACATCTAAATTCTACAGAGTATAATATAGAAGAATAAAAATTTACAAGAAATTGTAAATTTTTTTATTTTGTATAATTTTAAAAAATGGATATATTCTTATATAATAATATTAAAAAACGTCTTAAGATAAATATTTAAAATGGAAGTATAAGATGCTACCAATTTTTAAAAATAGTGATTTGACAAGCATTTTTATTTATATTATAAGGGTATTTGCACACCGAAAAGGTGGTAAATTATAGTGTTTGTGCCTTCCAAAAAAGGAAGGAGGGATCATCATGACTAAGATAAACTTCATGGTTACGATCTTATTTCTTATAATAATAATTATGCTTCTAATGAAATACTAATAAATTATAATTAAAAAAAACACTCACTGGTTTTCCACTGGGGTTTTGCAGTGAGTGTCTACACCATAGGCACAACACCTGAACTACTTCTAGGTGTGCACTTAAATAATATATAACATATTTTATAGATATATTCAATAATATTTGTTATAATTGTGTTGCATTTTAATAATAGGAAGGTGATGTTATGTTAGAAATTAAAAATATTAAGAAGAGTTACAAGACTGGCGACTTTGTGCAACATGCCTTAAATGATATTGATTTGAAATTTAGAAAAAAAGAATTTGTAGCGATTCTTGGGCCGTCAGGTTCGGGTAAAACGACTTTATTAAATATTATTGGTGGATTGGATAGATACGATACTGGTGATTTAATAATTAAAGGTAAATCAACAAAGAAATTCAAAGATAAAGATTGGGATTCATATCGTAATAAGTCTATTGGATTTGTATTTCAAAGTTACAACCTAATAAATCATATATCTATTTTAGATAATGTTGAAATGGGTATGACCTTATCGGGAAAATCTTCTAGATTCAGAAAGAAAAAGGCACTAGAATTATTAAAAAAGGTAGGACTAGGTGATCATGTTCACAAAAAACCAAATCAATTATCTGGTGGTCAAATGCAAAGAGTTGCAATTGCTCGTGCTCTAGCAAATGATCCAGAAATAATTTTAGCTGATGAACCAACTGGTGCACTAGACACTAAAACTAGTAAACAAATTATGGATTTAATTAAATCTATAGCTGAAGATAAACTAGTTATTATGGTAACTCATAATCCTGAACTTGCTACAACATATGCAGATAGAGTAATCAATATGAGAGATGGAAAAATTGAAAATGACACTAATCCTTTAGAAGATAAAAACGAAAAAGAAGAATACAAATTAAGAAGAACAAGAATGTCTTTCTTTACTGCATTAAGATTATCGCTAAATAATATTAGAACAAAAAAAGGAAGAACTATTTTGGTTGCTTTTGCATCATCCATTGGTATTATAGGTATTGCTTTAATATTAGCATTATCAAATGGCTTCCAAAATCAAATTGTTTTATTTGAACATCAAATAAGTGATGCTATGCCAATTGTAATATCTGCAACAAAAACAAATTTAAGTGGGCAAAATGTTTCGTCACTATTGGCTTCTGAAACAGGTATGACAAAGGAGACCACGGAAGATGATTTTACTGATTCAAAAACTGTGAAGAGAGTTGAAGAAAAAAGTATATTTACTTCAGCAACCATAAATCCCTTAACCGTTGAATTTGTTGATTATTTAAAAAACATTCCAGATGATTTTATTTCATCTACAATGTATAATAGTGGAGTAAATTATAACTTGCTTCAAAAGTATCAAGATAAATATATTACTGGAGCATCATTATCAATTAATTATTTGCCAATTCCAAATAAAAAAGGTGATATAACTGGTACAATAATTGATAATTATTACGAAGTACTATCTGGTAGAATGCCTTTAAATAAAGATGAGATAATAGTAGAAATTGCTAAAGATAATACTATATCTAATGAATTAGCAAAAATCCTTGGTATAGAAAAAGAAGATTTTACATTTGATGATATATTATCTTCAACAATTAAACTAGTTCCAAATGATGAGTTTTATGATCAATTTGGCAATTACTATGTTCCTAAAACTTTAGATGAAAATTTATATAATAATCAAAATAATTTAACTCTTAAAGTAGTAGGTGTAGTAAGAATAAAAGAAGATAAGTATTCTACTATTGGTGTAACAGACAGTAAATCGTCATTTTACTATACTCAAGAACTAGATGATTATGTAAGTAAATTAAATAGAAATTCTAAGATTGCAATAGCTCAATCTGATGCTGATTATGATGTATTTACTGGAATTAATTATGATTTAGAAACAGAACAAGGAAAGTATTCAAAACATATGGCATCTTTAGTATTAGGTGGAGTTAATACTCCGGGATATATTTATTTATATCCTAAAGATTTTGATGCTACTGAAAAAATAGTTGAATATTTAAATAAATACAACGAAGGAAAAGAAGAAAATGAAAAAATATCATTTATTAATCAAGCTGAAATGGTTAATAATATGACAGGTTCTATTATGAGTGGTATAACGGCTGTATTGATAGCATTTTCTTCAATATCACTTATTGTATCTTCAATAATGCTTGGTATAATAACATATATTTCTGTACTTGAAAGAACTAAAGAAATTGGAATTTTAAGAAGTCTTGGTGCTAGAAAGAAAGATATAAAACGTGTGTTTAATGCAGAAACAATTATCATTGGTCTAGCATCTGGTTTACTTGGAATAGGTATTGCTAATTTATTAATAATACCAATAAATATGTTATTAAAGAATTTAACTAATCTTTCAAATGTAGCAGTATTAAATCCGATGCATGCTGTAATATTAATATCTATAAGTGTAATACTCACTTTAATAGGAGGTACAATACCTGCTCATATTGCATCTAAACAAGATCCTGTAACATCACTTAGAACTGAATAAATTATAATACTCATTCATATAATTGAATGGGTGTTTTATTAATGGGACTAACAAATGATGAAGTAATTAAATCAAGAAAAGAATTTGGTAGTAATACATACACTAAAATAAAAAGAAAAACATTTCTAAGATTAGTTTTAGAAACTTTTTCTGATCCGATAATAAAAATATTATTAATTGTTTTACTCATTAAAATAGTCTTCTTATTTAGAGACTTTGATTATTTTGAAACAATAGGAATATTAATAGCAATTCTTTCATCTTCAATAATATCTGCTATATCAGAATATGGAAGTGATAGTGCTTTTGAAAATTTACAAAACACAACAAGTAATATAAATGTGAAAGTATTAAGAAATAATAAAATAGAATTAATTGAAAGTATGGATGTTGTTAAAGGAGATATAATACTTTTATCTAGTGGTGATAAAGTTGTTGCCGATGGAAAAATAATTGCAGGTTCTTTACTGGTTGATGAATCATCTATAAATGGTGAAACAAAAGAAAAGAAAAAACTTAAGAACGATTTATTGTATTCATCGTCTGTTATTTACGATGGCGAAGCAAAGCTTTTAGTTGAAAATGTTGGTGATAACACTTTAATTGGAAATATGGCTAAAGAAATACAAAAAGAAAGTCCTATTAGTCCATTAAAAATAAGATTAACTCATTTAGCAAAACTTATATCATCTTTAGGATATATTGGAGCTGTTTTAGTATTTATTGTATATTTATATACTACAAAGAATTATTCTGTTTCAAATATATTATATGCTCTTACTTTATCAGTAACTGTAATAGTTGTATCTGTTCCTGAAGGTTTACCAATGATGATTACTTTAGTTTTATCTTCCAATATGAAAAGAATGATGAAAGATAATGTATTAGTTAGAAAACTAATAGGCATTGAAACATCTGGAAATTTAAACGTATTGTTAACCGATAAGACAGGCACTTTAACTGAAGGAAGATTAAATGTGTATAAACTTATTACCCATGATAATGAAGTAAATCAAATCGATTTATTGAATAGTAAATTGAAAGAAGAAATAAATAATAATCTTTATTATAATAATTCATCATTAATAGATGATAAAAATAATATTATTGGTGGAAATTCAACTGATAGAGCATTATTAAAATATTCAAAAATTGATAACAAAAGAAAGATAATTTCTAAAGAAATATTTGATAGTAATAAAAAATATTCTTTAGTAACATTAGATAATCAAGTGACATACATTAAAGGAGCAAGTGAAATACTACTAGATAAATGTAATTATTATTTGGATAATTTAGGAAATAAAAAAATTTTATATAACAAGGAAAAAATAGTAAAAGAGATTAACAATTATTCTTCCCTTGGTATTAGAGTAATACTTCTATGTTCTTCCATGGAATATATTAAAACGGAAAAAATATCCAACTTAACTTATCAAGGTTTTATTTTGATAAAAGATAAAATAAGAAAAAGTACAAAGGAATGTATATCACTATTAACTAAAGCAGGTATTCAAACAATTATGATTACAGGTGATTCTCTATCGACAGCTGTTTCTATAGCAAAAGAAAGTGGTATAATTGCATGTGATAAAGATATAGCAATAGATAGTAATAAACTAAAAGATTTAAGCGATGAAGAAATAATAGAGATTTATCCTAATTTAAAAGTAGTCGCTAGAGCTTTGCCTGAAGATAAAAGTAGAATTGTAAATGTTTTAGAAAAAAATAATTTAATAGTTGGTATGTGCGGAGATGGTGTAAATGATGCACCTGCATTAAGACAAGCAAATGTTGGATTTGCCGTAGGTAGTGGTTCTGAAGTTGCTAAAGAGGCAAGTGACATAATAATTTTAGATGATGATATAAAATCAATAACAAAAGCTATTCTTTATGGAAGAACTATATTTAAAAGTATAAGAAAATTTATTATCTTTCAATTGACTATTAATCTATGTGCTATGATAATGGCTATTATTGGACCACTAATAAATGTATCAACACCAGTTACTATAATTCAAATGTTGTGGTTGAATATGATTATGGATACTTTGGCAGGTATTGCATTTTCGTATGAACCACCACTCTTAGAATATATGGAAGAAAAACCTAAAGAGAATAAAACAAAAATAATTAATTCATATATGTATAAACAAATAATAATTATGGGATTATATTCTTCTTTAATTAGTATTCTTTTTTTAAAGATACCATTATTTAGAGTTCTTATAAGAAATAATGAAAAATATATTATGACTGCTTATTTTGCTTTATTCGTTTTTATGGGAATACTTAATGCCTTAAATGCAAGAACGACTAGATTAAATGTTTTTGCATATCTAACAAAAAATAAAGTATTTATAATTATTTTTTCTCTTATTTTTGTTATTCAAATATACTTGATATATTATGGCAAAGATTTATTTAGAACTTATGGGTTAAATATTAGCGAATTAATATTTGTTATTATTCTAGCTATGTCAATTATTCCTGTTAATTTAATACTAAAATACAAATGTAAAAAAAGATTTGAAAGTATATAAAAATAATTTGAAAAATCAAATTGTTTTTATTTTTTATAACCAATAATTGTGATATAATAATTTTTGATGATGTCATTATTAGAGGTGAAGTATATGAAAAATTATTTAAAAAACACATGGAGTAGTTATGCAATAGCATTAGTTTTATCTTATATGTTATTTATTGTTGAACCAATTAATTTGTTTGCTAACAATCTTAATGATTTTTGGTTTGATTTACAAATAATACTAGGTCCATCATTGTTAATGTTTGGTGGTGTGTTTTTAGCAATAGTGATATTAAGTAATATAATATATTTTGTTAATAAAAAAGTATTTAAGATTTATACAATAATATTATTTATATGTTTCTTATGTACTTATATTCAAGGTAACTTTTTATCTGGAAATTTACCTGTATTAAGTGGTGATGTAATTGATTGGAATACATATTTATTTGATAAAATATTTTCAGTAGTATTATGGTTAATAGTAATAGTAGCAACTATTATTATTTGCAAAAAAGTAAAAATGGATAACTATATAAAATATGGTGGTTATATTACTATAGCAATTTTTTTAATGATTAGTGTTTCACTAGTTAGTACAATTTTAACTACTGATGTTTTAGATTATGGAAATAAAGAATTTATATCAACCGCAACAAATAATAATTTAGATAAGTATTCGAATAATAAAAACTTTATTATATTTTTATTAGATGCAGTTGATTCTAAAACAGTTTCAAAATCAATTGAGAAAAATAGTGAATTTAAAGATACTTTTAAAGATTTTACTTATTATCCTGACACTATGTCAATGCATCCGTTTACCATTGAATCTATTCCATTGATTCTTACAGGAGAAACATATAAAAATCAAGGTGAAGAAATAAAGTTTATTACTGATTCAATGAAAAATTCGCAATTATTAAATAATTTATATAGCAAGAATTATGAGGTTAATATTTATGAAAGTGAATTGTTCTTTTATGACAAGGAAGCTTTAAAAACAGGAAATATCGTTAATGAAAAGGGTATAGAAATAGATAATATTAAATTTATAAAACAAGAATTAAAATATATATTATTTAGATATTTACCATTCTTTGTAAAACAATATTCAAAAATAGAAACTATGGATTTTAATAATACAAAGACAGAAGTAACTATATCAAATAAGTTTAGTGTTGAAGATCATGACTTTTTAGAGTATATGAATACTCATGAAATTAAAAAGGAATCAAAGAATAATTTTAAATTTATTCATTTAATGGGTGCACATGTTCCATTTAATTTTAAAAAAGATTTACAATTTGTTGAAAGCGCAACATATGAAGATGAAGTTGATGGATGTTTACATTTGACAGATATTTATTTCAACAAATTAAAAGAGAGTGGAGTATATGATAATTCAGTAATTATTGTTATGGCTGATCATGGATTTAGTTATAATGCTGCTGGAAGTGTTTTACCAGGAAGACAAAATCCTATATTGTTTATAAAAGGAATAAATGAAAAACATAACAAGATTTCTGTATCAAATAAACCAATATCATTTGTTGATTTAAATGATGCATATAAAGATTTGCTTGATAATAAAAATAGTTCTGAACTATTTGCAAATATAACAAATGATAGAACTAGAAATTATCTTTTATATGAATATGGAGCTACAGATCATATGGAAGAATATGAAACTAAAGACAAAGCATGGGAAACAGATAAATTATATAAAACAGGAAAGGAATTTAATTTAAAATAGGTGGTTAAGGTTATGATAAAAGTACTTGGTGTTATTATGTTATTTTGTTATAACATATTTAAAAATTATGGTATAGCTATTATTTTATTCACGTTATTTAGTAAATTTGTATTATTACCTATATCAATATGGGTACAAAAAAATTCAATTAAAATGGTAAAAATGCAACCAGATATTAATAAAATTAAAATCAAATATTTTGGTGATAAAGATAAGATTGCAGATGAACAAGCGGAGTTATATAAAAAAGAAAAATATAATGCATTTATATCTTTGATACCATTGTTTGTGCAAATTGTTTTACTTTTAGGATTAGTTGAAGTAATTAACCATCCTTTAGATTACATAGTTGAACTACCACAAGATATATCTAGTGAAATGGTTAAGATAACTTTAGATGAGCATAGTGATTTGGATAAAGAATCTTCATCACTTCAATTATCAGTTGTTAATGATATAAAAAATGATATTAGAATTGAACAATATAAAGAAGTAGCAAACAATGAAGATACAATTAATAATATTAAAAATATTAATATGACTTTCTTTGGATTCGATTTGAGTTGGGTTGCTGTTCAGATAAAGGGAATTGCATGGTTGATTCCAATAATTGCTGGTATTAGTGCATGGTTGTTATGTGTTGCACAAAATGCAATAAATGTTCTTCAAATGGAACAATCAAAGATGAATAAGTATTCGATGATGATATTTTCTGTTGGTCTTTCATTATACTTAGGATGTTTTGTTGCTGCTGGGGTAGCTTTGTATTGGGTATTTAGTAATTTGTTTGCTATCTTGCAACAAATATTGCTCAACATATTTATTAATCCTAAAAAGTATGTTGATTATGAAGAACTCAAAAAGACTACTAAGGAATTAAAGGATATGGAACAATCAAGTACTGTAAAACAAACAAAGGAGCAAAAGAAAAAAGAAAAAGAAGATTATAAAAAATTCTTTAATATAGTAAATAAACATTTAGTATTTTATTCAGAATCGAATGGGTTTTATAAGTATTTTAAGGGAATAATTGAATATATACTTAATAATACTAATATAGTTATTCATTATATTACAAGTGATTATAATGATAAAATATTTGAAATGGCAAAGAATAATCCTCAAATAAAAGCATATTATATTGCCGAGAAAAAATTGATTACTTTAATGATGAAGATGGATGCTGATGTTGTTGTTATGACAATGCCAGATATTGAAACATATCACATTAAAAGAAGTTATATTAGAAAAGATATTCATTATATTTTTGTACCACATGGAATTGGTAGTACAAGTTTGACTCTTAGAAATCATGCAACAGATCATTATGACACTGTATTTATAATTGATAAATACCAAAGAAAAGAAGAAGAAAAAATAAGTAAATTAAATGATTTAAAAGAAAGAAAATTATTTAATTTTGGATATACATTGCTTGATGATATGATTGATAGTTATAACAAAAACAAAAAAGATACAAATGAAAAGACAGTCTTAATTGCACCATCATGGCAAAAAGATAATATTATTGATTTATGTTTAGATGAAATATTAAGTAAATTAAAAGGTCATGATTATAAGGTTATTGTAAGACCACATCCTCAACATGTAAGACATATGAAGGAAAAATTTGATAATTTAAAAGAACAATTTAAAGATGATAAAACTATAGAAATTCAAACTGATTTTTCTTCAAATGATACTGTATTTAATGCAAGTTTATTAATATCAGATTGGTCTGGTATTGCTTATGAGTATGCCTATACTACTAAGAAGCCAGTATTATTTATAAATTCACCAATGAAAGTTATGAATCCTGAATATGAAAAAATTGAACCAAAACCTTTCGATATTTGGATTAGAAGTGAAATTGGTGAAGAACTTGAATTAAAAGATATTAATAAAATTGATAAGGTAGTAGAAAAAATGTTTAAAGATAAAGATAAATATAGTAAAAAAATTACTGAAATTGTTAATGATAGTGTTTATAATATTGGTAATAGTGGTGAAGAAGGAGCAAAATACATTATTAAACAAATTCAAGATAAAGTTCAAGAAAGGAGAAATGGCTAATGTATACTTTATATATCGATCCATCTGTTATGACTTATGCTATTCAAGCAATTGCAGGAATAGCTATAGCAATTGGTGCTTTCGTTGGTATATACTTGAGAAAAGCAAAAAAGAAAATCAATAAAACCTTAAATATTGATGAGAATAAAAATAAAGAAGTTGAAACAGATGAAATTGTTATTAATGAAAAAAAATAAAAAGCATAGTAATGCTTTTTTTAAATGTTATATTTTTCTTTATATTCTTCATACAAGTTTTTAAATCTATTATAATGAATTACTTCTCTTTGTCTTAAAAATAATAATGGATTAATTAATTCTTCATTTTCAGTTAAATCAAGTAGGCTTTCATAGGAAGCTCTTGCTTTTTCTTCAGCAGCCATATCTTCGGCTAAGTCTACAACTGGATTTCCTGTAGAAGCAATGTATTCAGCTTTAAATGGTAAACCAGATGCATTAATTGGATATACTCCTTTTCCATGTTCAGTATAGTAATCTGCAAGTCCAAATCTTTTTAACTCTTCAGGAGTGGCATCCTTTATTAATTGTCTAAACATAGTTGATATCATTTCAACATGAGCAAATTCTTCTGTTGCTATATCAATGAGTAATGCTTTTCCTTTTTCATCGGGCATAGAAAAACTTTGAACAAAATACCTTGTTGCAGCCGCTAATTCACCAGCGGATCCACCTAGTCCAGTTAATATATATTTAGCCATAGCTAAATCTTTTTTAGTTATATTTATTGGATATTCTAATTTTTTTGAATATTTAAACATCTTTATTACCTCCATTATTGTCCCATGGCCATGGGTTATTAATCCAGTCATATGTTTTATTATCTACACAAGTTATTTCTAGCGGACCGTATTTTTCTTCATATATATTTTTAATTTTTTCATAGTTGTTTACATAACTCTTATAGATTTCATAAATTCTATCATCATTAGGATTTAAATCTAAGTATAGATTTAAATCTATGATTGCAAAATTACTCTCAAATAACTTTAATATTAATTCGTCTTTTTCGTTATTTATTCTAATTATTTCTGGATTAAAGTTTTTATATGGTTTATATTCGTTTTCAAACATATTACCCCTTTGTAATCCTAATTTTTCATCAACTAAAGTATTTGTATAGCTTGACTTTAAATTGGATAGATCCATTAACATATCATAATCAAATAACATAATTTCCTCCTTCTTTTTATAAAATATGTATTATAGGTTAATTGACTTATTTCATTTGCCTATTTTAAAATCTTATGTTAAAATTATCTTATGAAAGTAGGGTTGAAAAGTGAAAGAGGATAAAAAGAAAAAAACATCTACTAAGAAAACAACAGTTAAAAAAAATACAAATGCAAAAACTAGTGTTAAAAAATCACCAGTAAAGAAGAATGCTGCTCCAAAAAAGAAAGTGATTAGTAAGATATCAAATGATGAGTTAGTTAAAAATCAAGAAGTAGTTATTAAAGAGGACAAAGCTAACAATAGTGTTTATAATAAAGATTTATTATTGAGAGTTATTTTAATAATTGCGTATACTTTAATAATAGTAATTCTTTTAATTGGATTTATTGAACCATATGCAAATAATATAAAAGTAAAATCAAATTATAGACCTGCTTATTTAGTTCAACAAGAGATATTAGATGATAGTAATATCCTTACACTAGATAATGCTAAGAATAGATTAGGTTCATTAAATGGTGATTATTTTGTTTATGTTGGTTATACAAAAATGTATAATAGTGAAGTACAAGTTTTAGATATGGGTATATCTAATTTAATAGATAGATATGGATTAAAGAATAAATTCTATTATTTAAATATTGATTCAATCATTAATAAAAAGAATGTAGTTGCATTAGTTAATAATTATTTAGGTTATCGTGATGTATTAGTTAGTAAGGTACCAACAATAATCTACGTTAATAGTGATAATATTGTTAGAACTGAAAATATCATAACTAGAGAAGATGATAAATTAATTACTATAGGCGATTTTCAAAAGTTATTAGATATTAATCAATTTACTGTTAAAAAATAGTTTATTACTATTTTTTATTTTAGGAGGTTTTATGTTAAATATAGTTTTGTATGAACCAGAAATACCGCAAAATACTGGAAATATAATGAGAACATGTGTTGCAACGCATACTAAGTTACACTTAATAAAGCCATTAGGTTTTTCTATGGATGAAAAAGACATTAAAAGAAGTGGAGTTAATTATATTGAACATTGTGATTATCAAATCTATGAAAATATTGAAGATTTTTATAATAAAAACAAAGGGACTTATTACTATTTAACTAGATATGGTCATAAACCACATACAACATTTGATTACTCTAACTCTAATGAAAATATATATTTCTTCTTTGGAAAAGAATCCACTGGAATTCCTCCGAAAGTATTAAAACCACATCTTGATCATTGCATGAGAATTCCGATGACAGATAAAGTTCGAGCATTGAATTTATCAAACAGTGTAGCAATAATGATTTACGAAGCTCTTAGACAACAAAACTATTTGGATCTATTAAGAGAAGAACCTCATAAATCTAAAAATTTTATTGAGGAAGAAGGTTAATAATGAAGTGTAAGTACTGTGGTTATTCATTAGCTAACAATAGCGCTACTTGTCCTCATTGTGGAATGCTCATGAGTGATGATCAATTAAAAAGAAGAAAAGAAATAAACGGATATAATAATCCATATATGCAAAGATTAAATAAACTTAATGAAGAAAAAATAAAGAATAAATTGTATGAAAGTGAACAAACTAAAAATATAGGTGGATACATTCTAATTACAATTGCAATTATAATAGTTGCTGTTGTATGTGTTGTTATCTATATGAGTAGGTGATTTATTGTCGACAATATTACTTTGTTTTGAAATATTTATTGCTAGAATATTAGATGTCTCTATTGGTGTTATTAGAACAGTTGAGCTTGTTAAAGATAATACTATTAAGGCAGTTGTTCTAGCTTTTTTTGAAGTTTTAATTTGGTTTTTAGTAGCAAGGGAGGCATTAACTTCATCTGATTTAAATATATTAGTTGCTATTTTCTATTCCTTAGGTTATGCATTTGGTACATTAATTGGCTCTTATTTAAATAAGAATTTAGTAAAAGGTAGTGTAGGTGTTCAAGTAATATCATCTTCTTTCAATATTAATAAAATTAATAAAATAAAAAATGAAGGATTTGGAATATCGTCTTTAAAATTAGATAATAACAAAAAAATGCTTTTTATTGAAGTTGAAAAGAAGAGACTAAAAAAATTATTATTATTAATAAATAGTATTGATAGTCAATCTTTTATTACAGTATCAGACACTAAGTTTGTGTCAAAAGGTTTTGTAAAGTAATTACGAATTATTGACATTAATTTATTAATGTAGTATTATTAAATTACTTAATAGGGTAGATGTGAAGTATTGGCTGTTATGAGATTTATCTTATAATGGCGAGTATTTTACTGAAGTGAATCTATTAATGATTCTTTATTATTAGATTTACGTGAATGCTAAGTTCTTACCAACTATTAAGAATATAGCTATATCGGGTAAGTGTCCCAAGGTAAGAGATTATATATTTAATCTGTCAATTATGTATATAATTCATTCTTACACTTAAAATATGTTGTTTTGACAGGCAACATATTTTTTTTGTTTTTAAATTAATAAAATATTTTGTATTTTATTGACGTGTTCATTTTTCAATGTTATAATATTATTATTGAACGAAAGGATATGATTTAAATGAAGAAAAGAATTTTATTAATGATACTATTTATAGTAGCAATCTTTGGGGTTAGTGGTTGTGGTAAAGGTAATAATATTGTTGTTTATTCTAGTATGGAAGAAGAAAACAATCAATTACTTACCAAAATGGTTAAGGAAAAATTTCCTGATATGGATGTAATTGTTCAACATGTAGGTACAGGAAATAGTGCTGCAAAAATTAAAAATGAAGGAACAAGCATTGAAGCAAAAATTATTTTAGATTTAGAAACATCACACATGAATAACTTAAAAGACAACTTTGCTGATCTATCAAGTTTTGATAGAAGCAAATATTTAGATAGTGTAAATGTTGATAACAACTACGTTACGTGGACTAAATATAATGTTGGTTTAATTGTTGATAATAAGTATTTGAAAGAACATAATATTCCTGCTCCAAAAACTTATGAAGATTTATTAAAACCAATTTACAAGAATTTAATTGCTATGCCAGATCCTACATCATCTGGAAGTGGTTATGCATTCTATTTAAATGTAGTTAATCTAAAAGGAGAAGATAAAGCAATTGAATACTTTAAAAAGTTAAAGAATAATATAAGAGAATTTACAACTTCTGGTTCTGGACCAACTAATTTACTAAAAAAAGGAGAAATAGCAATTGCTATGGGAATGTTCTCTCAAGGTGCAGCAGCAATTACAGAAGGATATGATTATTCATTAATCCAACTTGATACTGGATGTCCATTTAATACAACATCTGCAGGTATTATTAAAGGAAATGAAAATGATGAAAATATCAAAAAGTTGTTCCAATGGTTAATTACTGATTTTGAAAAAGTATTAGTTGAAGAAAGAGTTCCTGGAACTTTATATAAAGAACAAACAGCTAAAATTCAAAATTATCCAGAGAAAGTTAAAGATGCAGACATGACAAATATTGAAAGTGCAGATAAAAAACAAGAATTATCTAAAAAGTGGGAACAAGTAAATGGTTAATTTAGAAATAAATGGTTTAACAAAGGTTTATAATAAAAAAACAGTATTAAACAATATTTCTTTTACTGTAAATGATGGTGAGTTTTTATCTATCCTAGGCCCAAGTGGATGCGGTAAAACGACTCTATTAAAAATATTAATAGGAATAGAAAAAGCTACGTCAGGTCAAATAATTAAAAAGGGTGAAGATATTACTAAACTTGATCCTTCAAAAAGAGAAATGGGCATGGTATTTCAAAACTATGCTCTATTTCCTAATATGACAGTTTTAGATAATGTCATGTATGCATTAAATTTAAAATTAAAGAATAAAGAAAAAGCTAAAAAAGAAAGTTTAGAATTTTTAAAAATGGTTAATATGGAAGAACATATTAATAAATATCCTCATCAATTATCTGGAGGACAACAACAAAGAGTGGCAATAGCAAGAACTCTTACTTTAAATCCTAATATAATTTTATTTGATGAGCCTATGTCAGCGCTTGATGCAGATAATAGATTAGGATTAAGAAAAGAATTAAAAAAAATACAAAAGAAATTTAAAACGACAATGATATATATTACTCATGATCAAGAAGAGGCGTTTTCTTTATCAGATAGAGTAATGGTTATGAAAGATGGAAATATTGAACAAATAGATATACCTAATGTTATTTATAATCATCCAGCAAATGATTATGTTAAAAATTTTGTAACAAAACATTTAATTGAAAAAGTATCTTCTATAGAAAAATGTACAGGAATTGATTTATAATGAAAAAAGGCAGTAAGTTAAGAATTGTAATATTATTATTTTTATTTGTTTCTGTTTTTTATCCATTAGTAACAATGCTTATAAATGTTAAGTGGGATACATTTAAAGATTTGTTAGATTCTCCAGCATTTAAAAGTTCTTTGTCTAATTCATTAATTGTAACATCAATAGCAACTATTTTATCTGTTTTAATTGCTTATATACTTGCTTATACAATCAATAGAACTAACATTAAACACAAAGCTATTTTAAAAGTATTAATTACACTACCTATGCTAATACCTTCCATATCTCATGGTCTTGGTTTAATTAACTTATTTGGTACTAACGGTATTATATCTTCTTTTTTTGGATTTAGTATTGTTGGAAGTGTGGGAATTGTAATAGGGTCGATTATCTATTCTTTTCCAGTTGCATTCTTAATGCTTGATGATGGCTTTAATTATATTGATACTACAATGTATGATAGTGCCAAAATATTTGGAATGAATAAATGGCAGACATTTAAGAAAGTTACTTTTTGTTATTTAAAAAAACCAATATTTTCATGTTTATTTGCTGTATTTACTTTAATATTCACTGATTATGGTGTTCCACTTGCTGTTGGTGGAAAATTTACTACACTACCGGTATTTTTATATAAACAAGTAATAGGTTTACTTGATTTTTCTAAGGGAACCATGATTGGATTATTCTTATTAATACCAGCAATTATATCATTTATATTTGATAATATATCTAAAGATTATTCTTTCGGTGAATTTAGTAATAAACTAAAAATAGAAAGCAACAAGATAAGAGATATTCTTTTAAAGATATTTGTTTATTTTATAATTATATTTATTGTAGTAATCATTGGATCATTTATATATTATGCGTTTATAGATAATCCAACGTTAAATCCTAGTTTTTCTTTCAAACACATAGAATATATTTTAAATGACAAGTTATTAGATTGTTTATTTAATTCATTGATTATTGCGATATTTGTATCGATATTTGGAACGTTAATAGCTTATTTTGCTGCTTATTTAACAGCAAGAGTAAAAGGAAAAACGTCTAGATTAGCCCATATTATAACAATATCATCGCTTGCTGTTCCAGGTGTTGTACTTGGTCTTTCATATACTATTTGTTTTAGAGGTTCATTTATTTACAATACTTATATTATTTTAATTATAGTTAATATAGTCCACTTTATTGCAAGTCCATACCTTATGGCATATAATGCACTACAAAAAGTTAACCCTAATTATGAAATAGTTGCAAAGACATGCCACATTAGTACGTTTAGAATAATTAAAGATGTTATTGTTCCTTGTACTAAGAAGACAATTAGGGAAATGTTTGCATACTTTTTTGTAAATTCAATGATTACGATATCAGCAGTTGCATTTCTATACAGTACGAGTACAATGCCATTATCGTTGCTAATTAATATTTATGAAGAAGATAATTTACTTGGTGAAGCAGCATTAATATCATTAATAATATTGTTCTTTAATGTTGTAGTAAAATTGGGAGTTTATCTAATAAATAGAAGAGAATTAGGAAGGGTGAAAAAAGCATGAATCTAACTTATAATGAATTTGAAGTATTAACTACTATTGAAAGAGAAAAGAAAAGTTTATCACAAAGAAAACTATCAGAGTTGACCAAACTATCTTTAGGCACAATTAATAAAATAATAATAGATTTTATTAAGAACAAATTAATAGACTCTAATTATTTAATAACACAAGATGGATTAAAAGTGTTGGAACCATATCGTGTAAAAAAAGCAATATTTCTAGCAGCTGGTTTTGGTTCTCGTCTTGTTCCTATTACTTTAAATACACCTAAACCTTTAGTTTTGGTTAAGGGTAAAAAGATAATTGAAACTTTACTAGATGCTTGCGTTCAGGCTGAAATTAAAGATATAACAATTGTTGTTGGATATTTAGCTGACCAATTTGAAATATTATTAAAAAAGTATCCTAATATTAAA